>JACCEC013120653.1_pt1 | contig 89540 bp, 85 predicted proteins | sample 7450121 | NCBI WGS metagenome assembly JACCEC01 (sample SAMN15323455, study PRJNA562643) | freshwater metagenome | isolation source: river surface water | place: USA:Blue River Watershed | collected 2017-08-18
AAATTATAACAATTAAATGGAAAAAAATTCTATCAGTTTGTTAACCCGAAAGGGTAGATTGGAAACTTGTCTAAACGGAAAAACTCCTTATTTTCCCTGTTTTTATATATCAAAAAAAAAAAAAAACAGAATTCATTGTTTTAAGGACAATTCCGTACCAAACCGAATTTTACCGAGAAAACAACCTGGTCTATATATGATTTTTTGTTTGCAAAATGATTGGCGTTATTATGGCGAATCTAGTAATGTATCAGGTCGATTATCGTCTCATAAATCACTACTAAATAGAAAAATTCATCCAAATCGATCTTTACAATTTGATTGGGATTTCTATGGTTCGTCTATGTTTGAGTTTGTTATTCTTTATATGGGAACAGACTGGGAAGAAAAATGGATTCGACGAGGAAAAGAAACAGAATTAATCGTACTTGATCGAAATAAATCTTACAATATTCTTGAAGATGAAAGCCGTCCCGGAGAACTCAATCCATTTTGGAAAAGGTGTCATACACCCGAAACAAAAACAAAAATAAGCCAAGCTCTTAAAAATAGACCAAATGATTTATTAGGTCGAAAAGTCTCTATACGCGGAATAGAATATCCAAGTATTAGTGAAGCTTCACGACAAACAAATATTTCTCGAAAGACAATTCGAAAAAAAATTGAAGATAAAAATGATCCATTTTTTTTCGAAACTTAACAACTATAAAAAATTCGGAAAAGGTCGAACGACCATCCTACAGGGAGTAAGATTCAAGCGAATCTGAAAAGGCAAGATACCTGATTTTTTAGGTATATGATATGGTCTGATCCTTACTGTAAAGTAAGGCTGGTTAGAAACTACCGGGTAAAATTTAGCGAATTTTACTGAACATAAATGATTTCTGGTACTTTCAACTTCATGATCGTTTTCCAAGCTGAACACAACATTTTAATGCACCCATTCCACATGTTAGGTGTTGCTGGTGTATTTGGTGGTTCATTATTCTCAGCTATGCACGGTTCATTAGTAACTTCATCTTTAATCCGTGAAACTACTGAAAACGAATCTGCTAACGCTGGATACAAATTCGGTCAAGAAGAAGAAACTTACAACATCGTAGCTTAAGCCCGTGATCAGGTTACGTTAAATTGGGTGAATTGCTGGAACCCTAAGTCAATAAAAAAAGAAAATTGGGAAATCAAAAATATTCAAAAGAAGATTATCGTTTATGGGAACAACTTTATATCGAAAAAGGCTTAACTTGTCAACAAATTTCGTCAATAACAAATGTTTCAAATTCGACAATTAAAAAACATCTAAAAAAACAACATTTAAAGCGCAATGATGATTTGTATTTTGTTGTTTTAAAACATGAAAACCAGTACTTTTTTAAAATTGGACGGACATTTTATGATGTTCAGTCTAGATGTGGAAAGTATCTTGTACAAATCATTGGTATATGGAAAATAACATACCAATCAGTTGTTCATGTTGAAAAGCAAGTTCTTCAAAAATTTCAGCAGTATGAATATATAGCACCAAAAGAGATTTCTGGACGAACAGAGTGTTTTTTAGATAGTTTACCTTGGATGGAAGTTCTTTTTTTTATTGATATGGCAATCAGCAGCCTAGCTAAAGATACATCTTTAGAAGGTTCAGAGACTACTGGAGAGGTTCAGTCCTCTTAATCACCAGCTTGAGCGCCCGACACATCAATCAATTCCTTAAATTAGATGTGAAGATATAGTCCGATCCTGTTCGAAACTTCAGGAAGTCTTTAAATAGAAGCAAAAGACTTAGTAAAACATAAATGGCACACGGTTACTTTGGTCGTTTAATCTTCCAATACGCTTCATTCAACAACTCTCGTTCATTACACTTCTTATTAGCTGCTTGGCCAGTTGTAGGTATTTGGTTCACTGCTATGGGTATTTCAACTATGGCTTTCAACTTAAACGGTTTCAACTTCAACCAATCAGTTGTTGATTCTCAAGGTCGTGTAATCAACACTTGGGCTGATATCATCAACCGTGCTAACTTAGGTATGGAAGTTATGCACGAACGTAACGCTCACAACTTCCCATTAGATTTAGCTTCAGTTGAAGCTCCATCTGTAAACGCGTAGTTTAGTGTTTCTAAGATAATAGTTCATCTTTAAAATATTAGCAGGGTGTGAATTCACACCCTGCTAATATTTTAAAAATCTAAATAAACATTGAAATTCAATAAAAAACAAATTCAATACGAATTAAAAATTTTGGAAATCTATGTCTATAAAGAAATTTTAACAACAATACAACAAATCATTTGCAGACTAGAATTTCATTCAAGTATAAAGCAATATTTTTATAAATTTTTCTTTATAATCATAAATTTTCAATATTTCAATGCCCACAACGTGTAAAATCTTGTTATATCTTTGCCCACAACGTGTTTATTCGTATAATGCAACTCCTAAACGAATTGCAAGAATTCCTGTAATTAAGGCAATAAATAATGCAATAAATACTTGACTATCAGAAATTGACATTTAGTTCTCCTATATTTTTATGAATAAATCTTGGATTTATAAACCATTACCATCTTTTGTTGATAATAAAACAATAACAAGTGGTCCTGATGTTAAAATTAAAAATAATGCACCAAGTTGAAAAAATACTTCAAAGTTCATATGAATTAATTATAAAAAGTACTATGTTTTTAAAACATACTATTTATTTTTAGCGACACTAGCAACAAATCATAAATTAATTTATTTATTAACAAGCATTAAATAAATTAACGGAAACTAACTGAAGCTTGCCAAACAAAGGCTAACAGTAAGAAAAAAACTGGAATAATTGGTAATACATCAACAATTGGATCAAAAATTGCATATGCTTCTGGTAATTTACCAATAAAAAGATCAATCATGAACATTGGGCTCCTCCAATAATAAAAATAAATAATAAATATTCAATATTTTAATTGAATAATTCTATCATTAAAAATGATGGTGAAGTACAAAATAGTTTAAATTACTAAAATGCAATATCTTCTAATTTTTATTTTACCCGAAATTTGATTTCTATTTAGAAATTTTAATAAAGATTTTAAGCAATTAAAACTCCCCAGGTAGGACTTGAACCTACGACCAATCGATTAACAGTCGATCGCTCTACCACTGAGCTACTGAGGAAAAAAGAATTAAGAAATTCGAATATTCGTATAAAGTAAATTATATAATATATTTAATATCTAAAGAAATAAATATTCTTCTTTAAAATGCTAATTATTTGATAGTTGTTATCTTTTTACATATTGTATTATTATTGTTTTAGAACATAAACTATGAAAAAATAAAGAGAAATAATTATTGCAGGGCGCTACTCGCCCGCCTACCTGCAAGAAATAAAAATAAAATTAGTAAAGGTTAAATTTTATTAAATAAAATCAAATTAAATAAAATTATATGGTTAAAAAATTAGATAGTCAAGGTTTAGATCCGGATTTAGTTGTTGATAAATTATCAGTATTGTACCTAGCGTGTGTAATATTCATATGACAGTTGTTACATACGGGAATTTGAAAATGGTGACGGTGCAAACACATTCCGTGCTTTTAATCCTACGCAGGCTGAAGAGACATATTCGATGGTAACGGCAAACCGTTTCTGGTCTTTGTTTTCTGTTAAGTTGGGACTTCACTTGTGACATATAATTTTGAGTTTTAATCTTCCTAAGAGAATTAAGGTGGTGTAGTGCCACTTTATCACCAGGTCCACAAATACAGCAAACGTTATAAATTTTGTGTTTGGTGCGACAATAGTTAGCCAGTCTAAAAGGATCAAGCTCAAGACGTTTAAGTTTGATTGGTGGAGATTGTTTTAATTCTTTGAACAGGGGAAAGCTATTTTAGTGTGAATCCAATCCGAATTGTTAATAGTGGTTCTATAAGATTTTACCGGTAACGGTAAGCTTTGGTCCAAATTTATTAAATACTTGAACCATAGTGATTTTAAGTCTTGAAGCTATTGTTTTAGAACATGAGTCTCTAAGGAAGTATTCGACCCTGTTAAGTAAATAATAGGAATCACATCTAGAATAATATGTATATAAACCCGTAATGATTTGTCTATATTTAAGTACAATGTCATAAACTTAAAAGTTTGACCAAGGAGATTTTCCAATAGGGTGAAATTGTTGGTTACAAAATTTAGATAAATATAGTTGATTTCGGACTCGGTTCTTGCTAGGTTTGATAAGAATTTTTCTGGAAGTGGTTCTACGCAAAGTTCTCATTTTGTATTTGGGTTTGGTTGTTTATTGGGTTAGTCAGATGGATTTCTAGTCTTACAACTAGGTTATTTATAAGTAATAACTAGATACTAAAACCAATAATTAGTCACACCTCCTTCGCATCTTCTCATGTTTACAAATAAACTTCCTTATTTGAAGGGGTTTAGTTCAGATCGTTGGCATTTTTTATGTATAAAGCCCAATGGTTATCTTGGTTTAATTTATCTGTTTGAGATGGAGAAATTGTCTCGATGTTATTCTAAAGCGTTAAAAAAAAGAAAAGGATGATGATGGTTATTCGTGGACAGATTTTAATGATGATGTTAAAAAAACAGTTCAACAATCGCATCCAGTTGGTTTTTATAAGGGTCGTTTGGTGTTTAACGTATTTGGTTTTAAAGCTCGTAAAGATCATTGTTTAAAATTTGATCCGAAAAACGATTTTGAAGACGTAATCAAATTGAAATTTGATTTTGAGTCAGTCGAGCGTTCGAACAAGTTCTTATATGGTCAGTATGTTTATGATTCTGTTAGTAAACCAATGTTTGAAAAATTAGAATCATAAATTGAGAATTAATTGGCCTATCTGGCAAATTTTAAACTTAAAATCAAAACTTCGAATATTATACGTTATAATAAAATTAAGTCTTCAATCTTCAAAAGTTTTAACAAAAAAGAAAATGTCACACGCAGTAAAAATTTATGATACATGTATTGGTTGCACACAATGTGTTCGTGCTTGTCCAACAGATGTTTTAGAAATGGTACCTTGGGATGGTTGTAAAGCAAATCAAATTGCTTCAGCTCCTCGTACTGAAGATTGTGTTGGTTGTAAACGCTGTGAATCAGCTTGTCCGACAGATTTTTTATCTGTTAGAGTTTATTTAGGTTCAGAAACAACACGTAGTATGGGTCTTGCTTATTAAATCTCCAAGTTTCTTATTGTTTGCTTAAAATTAAGCAAACAATAAGAAACTTATTAAAACTTTGACAAGATCAATCAATAACCGGAACGTCATAAGATCCTGATAGATTTTAACTATTACCCAATCAAAGCTTAGTTCTTTGAATTCCCAATTAATCGTCAAATAATCCCAACTTTTTTATCGAATGAATGAAGTGAAAGGAGTAAGATCGTTCAGGTGTGTATCTGTTATAACTTAAGAAAAATATTGAAATAAAAAACGCCATCGAATTAAAATAATTATTTATATATCAGTAGTAAGAGGGGGGAGCTATAGCTCCCCCCACCTATATACATATATATAATATCTATAAGTAAAGATGTTTAATAGAAACATTATGTATGAGAAATATAAAAATTATGTATGTTTAATATTTTTATATTAAATGTGTATGTGCGTAGATAAATAGGGGGAGCTATAGCTCCCCCACCTGTAATGTAAATAATGTAAATAATGTAAATAATGTAAATAGTAAAATTAACTTCCAACCTTAAAAGCATCAATAAAAAAACCAAAAAGTAGACCAATTTTATAACTATTAATAAAACGAAATAATGTAGATTGAACTCGGTAAATCATAAAATTAATAAACTCAATGAAAATAAGAATAATAAAGATATAAATAGGCTTCTGAAGTTGTGTAAAGTGAAAAATCTCTAAAAAAGAGGAGAAAGCACTCGCCGAAATAAACCCACTAAATAAAGAGAAAATAAAAATAATAAAGAATTGACGAAAAGATTTAAATTGAATATTAAAAATAAAAAAGAATTGTCGTAAAATTCGAAATAAACGAGTTTGCATAACTAAAAAATCTGTTTTTTGTATAATATAAAAACGAAGATAAAAAAGTGTAATATAAAAAAGAATAAAACTTATGGCAGTTCCTAAAAAACGTACTTCAAAAACAAAAAAAAATCAACGTAAATCAGTTTGGAAAAAAAAAATAAATGCACAAGCAAAAAAAGCAATCTCAATCGGAAAATCATTATTAAATAAATAAAACGGGCAGGGAGGGATTCGAACCCCCGACACCATGGTTCGTAGCCATGTGCTCTAGTCCACTGAGCTACAAGCCCGATAAAAAATAATTATTTGAAATGATAATTATTTTGTTATTGTAATGCAATATTGAGTGTTAAAGGGATAAAAAATGAAAATTTTTATCCCATTATATAGTAATAAATTTTATATGATATGATTAGTTTAATTCGTGATTATCTTGATGTTCTATCAAATATAGTAAATACTTCACATAATTATTTTGACGTAATTAAAATAACATTTAAATTCGGATTTGACTGGTTAATAAATGTTGTGGGATATCTCGTAACGTTTGGTTGGTTGAAAGACATAATGTATTTACCAATTGAAATAAGGAAATGGGAAGAATCGTTAATTACAGGAAAATTTTTTTATGAAAATGTGAATATAATTTGGAATGAAAACCTTTGTAATAATAAAGGAATAATGGGTGTTTTTTTCTTAGGGTTTGTAAATAGTGTATTTTGTAGTTTTGCATTATCAACAAGTCATTTAATAGCACTTCGTCGTCTTTATGTTCAAGGATTAATAGCAGGAATTGCAAGTACCTTAGGAATTATTGTAGGTGAATGTTTGTTCCTTTTTTGTCCGATTTTTGGAATTCGTAGTCCCCTAACAAATTGGTTATCATTGCACCCATTAACTTATTTTTTAGGAATTGCGTTAGTTTTACTAGTTGTGTATGAAATGTGCAACGAAAAAAGAATTCGTCCAATCGAACTGTCAGAAAAAAAGAATTTAAAAAATATTTTTGTGATTCAGGTGTTATTATCCTGGACAGAAGAAAGTAATTTTGGGCAATATTTATCAAATGTAACATTAACAAATGAGCCAAGTCTCCTAAGATTTGGTACCACAAATACTTTTGAAAATATGAGCTATTTTCTAGGTCTTGTATTGGGTAATATTTTTTTTAGTGCTGTATTTATCGGTTTAAGTTTGTTGTTGAAAAGAACTTTATTTGAAATGTTTAAAATTCCATATTCGGTTTTATTAAAACGAATAAATAAAACTTTATTAATCATAATTACAGGGTTATGTTTAAGTACATTTCCATATTATGGATTTGATTATTTACTAACAAGCCCATTAGGTTTAATTTCAGAAGATAAAATTTTAAATGATTCAATTTTAAGCCAAAAAAATATAAAAGATCAAAGTCGAATTTTAACAAGTTTAGATGTTGTAGTCCCTTTTTTTATTGATACAGATGTTTCATATTTTGATCGAGGAGAATATGGATTACAACCAGGTTTTTTTAGAAGAAATTTTGAAGAATTAAATTATCAAGGGGAATACGCTTGGTTAATTAGACGAGATAAAAAACCAAATTTATATTCATCAAATCCGACAACAGAAACAACACTGCGAGATCTCTTCATATTTAATGAAAAACCCGGATCTGTCAAAGAATTGTCGATAGCCGCAAAAAAAAAACCAGTTGAAAAACCAAACCCTGAATTCTCAGGTTCATTGGATGAATTTAATAATGTTTGGGTGAAAACAGATCGTGATGGTGTAAAGTTAGAAAAACGCTACGCGGAAAATTATAATGAATCGCGAGTTTCAGACGGTTTTGTAATAGGTGACACTTTTAATAATTTTCCACAAATGGAAACAGTATTAACTCCGATAGAAATAAGTTTAAAAGAAAAATTTTATGAAAATCCTATTTATAAAACATTATTAAATTTGGAAATCGATAGTTTTTTAAATCGTGAAAAGAAAGAAAATCGTGAATTAGATAATATTGATGAAAACGAACTTTATAAAAAACGAGTAATTTTATCTCAATATTATGATACAATTCGCGATTATCAAGGATTACCGTATAAAAACGAATTTAATGATATTTTCCAAGGTTCAAAAACATTTGTTGATCGTGCATATAATCATCAATTTAAAGGAACCTTAAGTGTAATAAGAAGATTATTTGCAGTAACATTAGATAATTCAGAAAACCCAATTCAAGCACCAGTTTTAAAATACGATAAACCGTTATGGCAAAAAGATTTTGTTAATTTTGGTCATGAAGAATTAAAGAAACCAAAAAACGTCACTTCGATAAAATTGAAATTAGATCCATTTTTAGAAGAGACAGATTCAACACCTTTTTATTTAGGTTGGGATAATGATACACGTCAAATGATTTTAACAAAACGTTTTACGCCAAATACAAATAAAATCTTAATAAGTGAAAAGGAATCAGAATTAACATCGTCAAACTGGAAATCAAGTTTAAAAAATATTGATTCAAATTTAACAAAAGAAATTACTTTTACAACATGGCCACTTCAAAAAGATTTGTTACTGGCTTTAAAAGCAAAACCAACAAATCATGTTGTAACACTTTTTGAACCAACAACAAATCCTGATGTGAAAGCAATTTTTAAATTAATAAATACAAGGTCAGTTGAGAGTAGTATTGAAGTTTATAATTTTCCAGCAAATATGCGTTACGCCAATAGACCATTCGAAAACTTAGTGCCAAATCAAGGAGGTTTCTTTTGGCCAGGTAGTGAATATAAAGCATATAATCAAAACCAACCATAACTATGCAAACCTTTTCCTAATAAGTTAACACCTAAATAACAAATCCATAGAAATCCAAATCCAATCGCAGCAATTCGAGCAGGTTTGAATCCAGTCCAGTTTTTGTTAAGACGAAAGTGAAAATAAATTGCAAAAACAATCCAAGTAATGAAAGCCCAAGTTTCTTTTGGATCCCAGCTCCAATAAGATCCCCAAGCTTGATTGGCCCATACAGCTCCTGATAAAATTCCAATTGTTAATAAAGGAAATCCAAACCCCAATGTTCGATAACTTAAGTTATCTAAAATTTGAATTTTAGGATCTTGCTTATTCAAACTAAAAACATGAAAAATAAGAAGTGTTATAGAAAATAAACAGCCTAAAATAAGCATACTATAACTAATGATCATTAAAGTAACATGCATCATTAACCAATTTGATTGGAGTGCTGGAACTAAGGGGGTTGATATTTTTAAATTATCAGGTAAAGTTAAACTTGCAAAAGCATCAATAAATAACGTAGAAGGTGCAATTATCGCACCAATGATAACTTCAATTTGGGGAGATTGACTTTTTTTTTGTCCTTTCCCCAAATTGCTCTTTTGGAACAAATTGAAGGTAAAAGGAATTTCACAATTCACTTCGTATAAAATAAATGCGTATAAAATTGTCAAACTCCACGCTAAAAATAATAAAGACTCATACAAATTACTTAATGGCAAATGATGCGAGTCAATAAAACGAGAACATAAAAAACAAAAAAGTTCCAAATTAGCTAATCGTAAACCAAGATTTCCGAAATTGGCAAAAAATCGATTATTAGTATTGAAAAAACCTAATTGTATCCAATAAAAAAAAGTACTAATTAATAAAGTAATGAATGATGAATTGACAAAAAAATTTTCAAGTTGAAAATAAGACATAAAAAAACTTGTATAAATCTATTATTCTGAGTAATAATAATACCAATGATAAATAAAATAACCAAATAATAAAAGGGATTGTAGTTCAATTGGTTAGAGCACCGCCCTGTCACGGCGGAAGTTGCGGGTTCGAGTCCCGTCAGTCCCGACTTTTTTCACGTTGTGTCCATGGAATTAACATGTTGTGGTCTTGGACACAACGTGAAAATCTTTCTAATTTCTATAGAAGATATTTTCGTAAACTGAAAGCCTGCTTAGCTCAGCTGGTTAGAGCATCCGTCTCATACGCGGATTGTCACTAGTTCGAATCTAGTAGCAGGCATTTGCGGGTATAGCTCAGTGGTAGAGCGCAACCTTGCCAAGGTTGATGTCGCGTGTTCGAGTCACGTTACCCGCTCAGGAAAGATGGCAGAGTGGTCGATTGCAACGGTTTTGAAAACCGTCGTAGCGAGAGCTACCGAGGGTTCGAATCCCTCTCTTTCCGGCTTTTTGGAATTGCCTTTGCCTTTATTAAGAATTGATTCAGATTGTTTTATTTTTTGATTCAGTGCTCTTCTGGTGGAATTGGTAGACACGCTGGTTTTAGGAACCAGTGCTTTCAGCGTGAGGGTTCAAGTCCCTCGGAGAGCAGTAATTTTGATTTAAATCGGAAAGAAGGGGATTTGAACCCCTGATACACAATACGTGTATGTCGCATTAGCAATGCGATACCATCGGCCACTCGGTCACCTTTCCAGTTTATAACTAAATAATAGAACTTTATACCTAAATAATAGAACTTTATATCTAAATAATAGAATCTGGGGCAGAAGGACTCGAACCTCCGAATGGCGGGATCAAAACCCGCAGCCTTACCACTTGGCGATGCCCCAATATATAAAGTAATAATTAATTACTTTTAAATTATACTAGTAAATAATTGATAAAGTTTGAAATTTAATAATAGAAAGATATTTCAAAACACGTTGTGGCTATAGAAAAAAACATTTTCTTTAATTGTCTCAATTATCTTTATCGAATTGAAATTTAAGACTTAAAAGTTAGCGTATTTTTTGTTTAAGAATTTAGTCAGTCTATTTCTTAAATACTTTTGTAAAACTTAAAAAAAAACAAAGTAGGGTATCTTAATTGACACTTTATTTTCTAGTTTTATGATAGTACTTACGTGAATGAGCTTCATAATTTAACTGAAATTAAAAAATGTCATGGAGAGTTTGATCCTGGCTCAGGATGAACGCTGGCGGTATGCTTAACACATGCAAGTCGTACGAATTTTTGAATTGAAATTTATTTCAATTCGAAAGTGAGTGGCGGACGGGTGCGTAACGCGTAAGAATCTACCTTTAGGAGGGGGATAACAATTGGAAACGATTGCTAATTCCCCATATGCTGAGGAGTAAAAAGGTTAAAAGCCGCCTAAAGATGAGCTTGCGTCTGATTAGTTAGTTGGTAAGGTAATGGCTTACCAAGACGATAATCAGTAGCTGGTCTGAGAGGATGATCAGCCACACTGGGACTGAGACACGGCCCAGACTCCTACGGGAGGCAGCAGTGAGGAATTTTCCGCAATGGGCGAAAGCCTGACGGAGCAATACCGCGTGGAGGATGACGGCCTATGGGTCTTAAACTCCTTTTCTTAGAGAAGAAGTTCTGACGGTATCTAAGGAATAAGCATCGGCTAAATTTTGGCCCACATAAAGAGTGATCTTATGTGTAAAAACTTGGCTCATAACGGTGAAACCCTAACGTTAATTTATTTTTTAAATTAGTACGAGGGCAATACCGTGGGAAGTCTTTCTTTATTTTTTATTATGCAAGTGAATGCGCTATTAATCGGTACTATCCTTGGGGATGGTCATGTTCAAAAAACACAATCAAAAACTGAAAAATGTCGATTAAGAATTTCTCATAGTCTAGAGCAAAAGGATTATGTTGATTGGAAATTTTCGCAACTTCAAAATTTGTGTTCTTCATTACCAAAGTATGATGAGAAAAAAAACTCTTATCAATTTTACACTGATTATTCAGCGGATTTGAAATTGTATCATGATCTTTTTTATGAAAAAAACGAAAAAACATATCGAAAAGTTATTCGTCCTTTATTAAAGAATTATTTAACGGATCCGATAAGTTTAGCTGTTTGGTACTGTGATGATGGTTCAAAGCGAACTGATTGTGATGCATGTCGAATTGCAACTCACAGTTTTTCTTTAGAAGAAATTAAAATTCTTCAAGCAATTTTGCTTGATAATTTTGAAATCCGATCACATATTGTCAAAGCAGGACGAAGTAAAAAAGGGAATTATCAATGGTATAGTTTAAGCTTGTCAGCACGTGATGGTGGTTTTCATCGTTTAAGAGAATTAATTTTTTCTTATGTTGAATCGAAAATTCCATCAATGATGTATAAATTGGAAGTAAGAAGACCCCGTAACGACTGAGGAAATTTTCATTTTTTTAAGAAAAAAGTACGAAATAAATCTTCGGTTCAAAGACCACAAAGTGTTTTGAATTATCTATATAAGGTTTATAATACGCCGAGCTCCTATTATCAAATGAGAATAGGATGATGGTATAGTCTGATCCATCAGATAATGATGGGATTATCGAACTCCGTGCCAGCAGCCGCGGTTAAAGAATATTTACTGAGTCGATAATAGACGACTCAAGAAATCTGCTGGCGCTCTATGAAATGAAATGAAATTATTCATAACATGAATAGAGTTATTGCCGCCTTAAAGAGTGATCTTTTTGAAAAATCCAGCTCATAACGGTGAAGTCTACAGCTCACATCAATTGTTTAATTTGAATGTAGCCATGATAATACCGTGGGAAGTTCTATTATTTTAAAAATCAAGTGTTTTAGAACATTAGAAATAAAAGGATTTGCTTTTTATTTCAACTTAATAGGACCCCGTAACGACTGACCTGAAAAGGGAGATAGTAAGGCAACTTACCTTATTATAACACGCTGGCCCTCACATTTGGTTTTAGCACGAATATGAAACAAACCAATAAAACAAATGTTTCCAGGACCACAAGGTGTCAGGGAAAAGCACTTTGTGGCCAAAGAGAACTCGATTCATTAAATAGTAATCAAATAACTCTTTCTTGGTTAAAAGGTTTTTTTGAAGCTGATGGTTGTTTTACAGCATCATTTTCAGGTAAAAGCCTAAAACCTGTTGCTAAATTTTCTCAAAAATCAAATTCCAATTTACTTGAGTGTATCCAAGTATTTCTAGAGAATCACTCTATTTCTAGTAAAATTGACACACCTAAAGGAACTACAGATCGAGCTCCGGCATTAAGAATACAAGGTCGGAACAATGTAATGAAATTTTTAGATCTTATCACAGCTGATGGGGTTACTCCTTTTCTTGGTACAACACAAAGACAATTATTTGTTTTTCAAGAATTGTTAAGAAACAAAGATTTAACTTTTGAAGATAAAAAACAACTATTAGAATTTAATAGGTCTGATGAAAATAATTTGACCGTTTTACAAACAGATTCTGAGAGTGTTAAAAAAGTGAAAGAAATCTATAAAGAACATAAAAAAAATCTATTAGCAAAAATTACCAATACAGATACCATTGGTACCTTATTGGAAGACGATTATATTGCGGGATTACTAGATGGTGATGGTTCTTATAGTGTTAGTTTTATTTGGAAAAAGACGAAATCCAACAATTATCGAATCATATGGAGTGAGTCCTTAACTTTAACTATCGATGAAGGGTCTTATTTAACTCTTTTAGGATTTTTGAATCATATAGGTAGTAAAACTAGGATTTGTAAGTCGAAAGTTCGAAGATCTATTTCTTTGAAAATTACGAAAAATGAGACTTTAAGTTTTTTGATCGATTTACATAAGAAATCTCCTCTTTTGGGCACTTATTCAAGTGCGAGATTTGGGTTGCTTTTGGAATTTCGAGATTTAAAAAAATTTGATCAACTGAACCAACCGGAAAAAATTAAAAGTTTTTTAAAAAAGTACTATAGCATTTGTGAAAGCTCTAAAGGTCCTTCTTTTAAGTTTTCATTAGAAAAATGTATTGCGATTTTAGATTCGAGTAGATTTGTTGAATAATTGTTTTCTAAGTTATGTGCGTGAGGTGAAAGTATAGTCTGAGCCATCTAGAAATAGTGGACAACTTGAATACGGGGGATGCAAGCGTTATCCGGAATGATTGGGCGTAAAGCGTCTGTAGGTGGCCTATCAAGTCAACTGTCAAAAATCAGGGCTTAACCTTGAACGGGCAGTTGAAACTAGTAAGCTTGAGTTAGGTAGGGGCAGAGGGAATTCCTAGTGTAGCGGTGAAATGCGTAGATATTAGGAAGAACACCAATCGCGAAAGCACTCTGCTGGGCCATAACTGACACTGAGAGACGAAAGCTAAGGGAGCGAATGGGATTAGATAAATCTGCCACCGCTCGTAAAATAATAGTGGCGAAGGTGTCCCCTTTATCTGTGAAGATAAAGTGTGCATCCAGCTATATCGGGGGACCCCTATTTCAGAATAAAGAAAAAGGCAATCCCGAGGGAAGACATAACTATAACAGAAAGAATCGATTCGTCGAATCTTACTAAAAGAAATGTCCCTGTAGAGACTATGTAAAACACTATGACAGATAGAAGAATACCCCCTAGAAGAGAGCGGCAATTTACTTCGTTGTCTTATGACCTTGAGAAGTTGTTATTAGGAAGTCTTGTAGGTGACGGATGTTGTAAAGTTCAAAAGAATTATATAAATGCTCGTTATCAAGAAAGACATAGTATTAAGCAAAAAGAGTATTTTCTGTGGAAGATTGATCAATACAAATCTTTATCAAGTGAAAACTATTTATGGTATGAAAAAACAACAGAAAAGATGAGATATTGTAGTCGGGCGTTACCAGATTTAACAATTTTAGCAAATGTAGTGAATGAAAAAGGAAGTCAAAAAAAATTAACTCGAAAATGGTTAAATAGTTTAACACCTTTATCTTTAGCTATTTTGTGGTGTGATGATGGAAGCTTAATTTCAAATACCTCAAAAGGTGTTTTTTGTTTAGATAGTTTTTCTTTTGAAGAACAGAAAATTTTTGTTAGATATTTAAAAATCGTTTGGGGGATTGACTCAAAAATTTATCAAAATAAAAAGGGCTTTTACCGGACTTATTTAAATAGAGAAAATCTTCAAAAATGGTGTCGTCTAATTCTTCCTTATATACCAGTTAAAAGTATGCTATATAAAACAACATTATTATACAAGGATCTAGTATTACAAGAACGCTGGATTTCTGAAATGATTCAATATAGTCAATTTTCGGAAGACGAAATACGAGAAATCGTTGAGTTCCGAAAAACGCAATTGCTTTATTTCAGAAAATGATATAGTCCGTTTTTATTTTTTTAATTTGAAAATTAAGAAACAAAAAAGACCCCAGTAGTCTTAGCTGTAAACGATGGATACTAAGTTCTGGTCGATTAAAAACCGTTCAGTTCTGTAGCTAACGCGTTAAGTATCCCGCCTGGGGAGTATGCTCGCAAGGGTGAAACTCAAAGGAATTGACGGGGACCCGCACAAGCGGTGGAGCATGTGGTTTAATTCGATGCAACGCGAAGAACCTTACCAGGATTTGACATGTTTCATATTTCTTTGAAAGAAGAAAGTTCAAATGAAAACACAGGTGGTGCATGGCTGTCGTCAGCTCGTGTCGTGATTCTCGCGACCTAAATAAAGTGATTTTTTAGAAAAATCTGGCTCATATCGGTGGACTCTACTTGTTAAAATGAGAATACCGAGGGAAGTTTCGAAAGTTATTCATATAAATAACGCAAAATGAATTTAAATCAAATTGTTATTGGTTTATGGATGATGGTGGTAGAGGAGCAAATACTCCAAAAGGTCAGATAATATCTGTTCGTGGTTTTGAAAAAGAAGAACAAGAATTATTAAAAAAATGCTTGTTTGATAATTATAACTTAGAAGTCAATTTACATAAAAATGGTCAAATTTATTTTCCGGTTAAAAGTATCAGATTATTTCATCAAATATTAGCTCCTTTAATGATACCTAGTATGAGGTATAAACTTTCGATAACCCCGTAACGACTGAGGAAAACTTTAAGTATTAAAGTAAGTACGAGGGCTTTTTATTAAGCCAATACGCCAGCTCTTTCCCACAGAAAGATGAAGGTATAGTCTAATCCTGAAAGAAATTTTAGGTAAATATCAATAGAGATGTTGGGTTAAGTCCCGCAACGAGCGCAACCCTCGTCTTTTGTTAAATAAAACTAAAGAGACTGCCGGTGATAAATCGGAGGAAGGTGAGGATGACGTCAAGTCAGCATGCCCCTTACATTCTGGGCTACACACGTGCTACAATGGTTAGGACAAAGAGATGCAACCTCGTGAGAGTAAGCTAACCTCAAAAACCTAATCTTAGTTCGGATTGCAGGCTGCAACTCGCCTGTATGAAGTTGGAATCGCTAGTAATCGCCGGTCAGCTATACGGCGGTGAATACGTTCCCGGGTCTTGTACACACCGCCCGTCACACCATGGGAGCTGGCTATACCCAAAGTCGTTACCCCAACCCTTTGGGAGGGGGGCGCCTAAGGTAGAGCTAGTGACTGGGGTGAAGTCGTAACAAGGTAGCCGTACTGGAAGGTGTGGCTGGATCACCTCCTTTTAAAGGAAAACAAAACAAAATAAAATAGAAAATAGGAAACGGGCTATTAGCTCAGTTGGCTAGAGCGCACCCCTGATAAGGGTGAGGTCACTGGTTCAAATCCAGTATAGCCCACTTCCATTTCCTATTTTTTTATTTTTTAATAAAAAATTGGGGGGGGTATAGCTCAGTTGGTAGAGCGCTGCCTTTGCAAGGCAGATGTCAGCGGTTCGAGTCCGCTTATCTCCACCCTTGTCTTTATAATAAAAGTCAAATAAACAAAAGTTGATGGCGGATACCTAGGGACTCAGAGATGATGAAGGGCGTTGAAACCCGCGATAGGCTTGGGGGAGTTGGAAACAAGCATTGATCCCAAGATTCCCGAATAGGACAACCTAATTGACTACTTATTGAATTCATAGATAAGTAAGAAATAACCCAGCGAATTGAAACATCTTAGTAGCTGGAGGAAAAGAAAGCAAACGCGATTCCCTTAGTAGCGGCGAGCGATTGGGGAACAGCCTAAACCTAAAATATAGGTGTTGTGGGAGAACGAACGTAAAACGAAAGCGAAGCAGCTGAATCCTGCACCATAGATGGTGAAAGTCCAGTAGTTTTCTAAAAAATGTTGATTAAAATCCCGAGTAGCATGGGGCACGTGAAATCCCGTGTGAATCTGCGAGGACCACCTCGTAAGGCTAAATACTCCTGAGTCACCGATAGTGAAGTAGTACCGCGAGGGAAAGGTGAAAAAGAACCCCTGTCGGGGAGTGAAATAGATCATGAAACCGTCAACTGACAAGCAGTGGGAGAGCTATTAAAAGTTTGACCGCGTTCCTGTTGAAGAATGAACCGGCGACTTATAGGAAGTGGCTAGGTTAAGTTAAAAAAAACGGAGCCTAAGTGAAAACAAGTATGAAATATGCGTTAAGTCACTTCTTATGGACCCGAACCTGGGTGATCTAACCATGACCAGGATGAAGCTTGGGTAAAACCAAGTGGAGGTCCGAACCGACTGATGTTGAAAAATCAGCGGATGAGTTGTGGTTAGGGGTGAAATGCCAATCGAACCCAGAGCTAGCTGGATCTCCCCGAAATGCGTTGAGGCGCAGCGGTTGTTGATGGACTATTGAGGGGTAAAGCACTGTTTCGGTGCGGGCTGCGAAAGTGGTACCAAATCGTGGCAAACTAAGAATACTTAATATGATTTCCAACAACCAGTGAGACAGTGGGGGATAAGCTTCATTGTCGAGAGGGAAACAGCCCAGATCATCAGCTAAGGCCCCTAAATAATGACTAAGTGGGAAAGGAGGTGAAAATGCTCAGACAACCAGAAGGTTTGCTTAGAAGCAGCCATCCTTTAAAGAGTGCGTAATAGCTCACTGGTTAAGCGTTTTTGCGCCGAAAATGCTCGGGACTAAGTCATTTGCCGAAGCTGTGAGATACGATGTATCGGTAGGGGAGCGTTCTGCTTTAGGGTGAAGTGCAATCGAAAGAATGTGTGGACGAAGCAGAAGTGAGAATGTCGGTTTGAGTAACGAAAACATTGGTGAGAATCCAATGCCCCGAAAACCTAAGGGTTCCTCCACTAGGTTCGTCCATGGAGGGTTAGTCAGGACCTAAGGCGAGACCGAAAGGTGTAGTCGATGGAGAACAGGCGAATATTCCTGTACTGATTTTTGTTTGTACCGAGGGACGAAGAAGGCTAATGGGAGCTATTATTGGATTGTAGTTCAATTTATTTAGGTTAGATAAGAAGAAAAACTTATTTTTATATCCGAGATAAAGATTTTCCCTGATGTCATACTTCCGAGAAAAGCTCGTGCTACGTTAAACAAAAATTACCTGTACCCGAAACTGACACAAGTAGGTAGGTAGAGAATACCAAGGGGAGCGAGATAACTCTCTCTAAGGAACTCGGCAAAATGGCCCCGTAACTTCGGGAGAAGGGGTGCCCTTTATTTATTAATTTAATTTAAAAGGGTCGCAGTGACCAGGCCCAGGCGACTGTTTACCAAAAACACAGGTCTCCGCTAAGTCGCAAGACAATGTATGGGGGCTGACGCCTGCCCAGTGCCGGAAGGTGAAGGAAGTTGGTGCAAGCTAGCGACCGAAGCCCCGGTGAACGGCGGCCGTAACTATGAAACGTTGTAGTTATAAAATTTGGCTATATGCTGGAATATCTTTAAGATGTTTCATGCCTATTACAATTATCGCAGCCATAAGAAAAGATCATTATTTAGGATTCTAGAGAAAAAAGATCAATTCATTATTATAGAGCTGCCAAGTAAAGGAAAACTATGAAACTAAGAGACAATCAGCAGGAAAGATCATTTGCTCAACAAAAAGATTTAATCTGGCTAAACAAAATCAAATCAAAAACAGATTGGATTTGGTTTATTGTAGGTTTTTCTGATGGTGAAGGGTCCATAAATGTATCGTTTAAAAAAAGATTGGATTATAAGTGTGGATGGAAAATTGTTCCAGTCTTTAATATTTCTCAAAAAGAGAAAGCTATTTTAGCTAGGATTAAACAATTTTTTGGATGTGGCACATTAAGAGATCGAAAAGACGGAGTTTATTATTACGAAGTTGAGAATCAAATAATGTTAAAATCACGCATTATTCCTTTTTTTGAAAAATATCCATTTAAAACAGAAAAGAAACTTTTAAGTTTTCAATATTTTGTTAAGATTCTAAAGATTTTAGAAATGCCGAATTGGGATTCCTATGAAAATCTTGTAACTATTTTAGAATATCGAGACAAAATGATTGTTAAAAGACCCAAAAAGTATTCAAACGAATATATTCTTAAGCAAATGAAATCCTCAGAGACTATATGCCAAAAACTTGATAATCAATTAAGTGATGATATAGTCCAATCTTAAGTGAGAACTTAAGAAAAAAATATATATGAACGGTCCTAAGGTGAAACTCGTTGCCTTAGTAAAACCTAACTGTATGCTGGAATATCCAAGGTACTTTAGACTCGTTGTTCAAAAAAAATGTTGATTCGCACTTTTAGGTAAGCCGAATCAAATCGAACTTCAGTAAAACAGAAATTATCTATATGGACAATCAGCAGGAAACCTTTCCTTGACCACAACGTGTTAGGGTGGGGATCCTCAGAGACTATACGTTAGGGAGAAATTTAAAGATGCAAAAATTACAAACACAGTGGATTGTTGGTTTTACTGATGGTGAAGGTTGTTTTTTTATTGGAATAAACAAAAATTCGACTATGAAACAAGGGTTGCAAATTCTTCCAGAGTTTACAATTGTTCAACATAAAAAGAATATTCAAACACTTTATGCGTTAAAAGACTATTTTCAATGTGGTGTTGTTCGAACAAACCATGGTGATCGAATGTGCTATCGAGTTCGTGGCCAAAAGAATTTAGTGAATCAAATTCTTCCATTTTTTGAAAAACATCCATTAAAAACGACAAAACAAATTGATTTTAAAAAATTTCGTAGAGTAGTTTTAATGATTGAACAAAAACAGCATTTAAATGAAGACGGAATAAGTAAAATTCGTAAAATAAAAAATTGTATGAATCTTTAATGATCTTAAGATAGAGTCCAACTTTCATGGTAACATGAGAAGAGAATTTGAGCGAAATTCCTTGTCGGGTGAAAAAGAACTTGCCCGAAAACTTTGGTGACAAAGTTTAAGTAAACTAACTCATAACGAAGAACCCTTACTGTTTAAAAAGGGAACCTCGTGGGAAGCTCCAAAAATCAGGAAGATATTTTTATAATTTTTGGTTGCCCCGTAACGACTGATTGGAAACATGAGGATGGGAGAAAAAATGAAAAAAAATGACCCTATCAAAACGTTAGCCCTTATCAATCTTCCAAGAGAATCTATGGAGGACTTTTTTAAAAAAAACCCAGCTTTTATTTCAGGATTTGTAGACGGCGAAGGTTGTTTTACATTCTATTTTACAAAGCGTGGGGCTATTGGATTACAAATCACGCCTAGCTTTTCAATCTCTCAATTAACAAGATCAAAAGAGATCTTAATAGGTATTCAGAACTATTTTAATTGTGGAGGAATACGTAAAGTTGCTAAAGATGGAACTATGAAATTTGAAGTAAGATCTTTTCAAGATATCAAGAAAAAGATCATTCCTTTTTTTCAAAAAAATCCATTATATACAGCGAAATGGCTTGATTTTGAAATTTTTTGTACTATTTGTGATCTTATAAACAAAGGTCAACATTTAAACCGAGAAGGTATGACGCAAATAGTAGAATTGGTCTTTAAAATGAATAATAGAGGTCAAAACAGAAAATATTCCAAAGAAGAATTCCTAAAGATTTTAGATAAGGTGAAGGTATAGTCTGATCTTTATTGATAAAATAAAGCTTAACAAATTTGAAGTTCCGACCCGCACGAAAGGCGTAACGATCTGGGCGCTGTCTCGGAGAGAGACTCGGTGAAATAGACATATTCGTGAAGATGCGAATTAATCATACTTGGACAGAAAGACCCTATGAAGCTTGACTGTAGTCTGAAATTGGCTTCGGGCTTTTCTTGCGCAGACTAGGTGGGAGGCTTTGATCATTTCTTTCCGGGGAGATGTGAGCCATCAGTGAGAGACCACTCTTGAAGAGCTAGAATTCTAATGGCGCTCCTTGAATCAGGACGCTTGACAGTTTCAGATGGGCAGTTTGACTGGGGCGGTCGCCTCATAAAAGGTAACTGAGGCGTACAAAGGTTCCTTCAGAATGGATGGAAATCATTCGGAGAGTATAAAGGTATAAGGGAGCTTGACTGAAAGACTTACAAGTCGAACAGGGGCGAAAGCCGGTCTTAGTGATCCGACGGTGCCGCGTGGAAGGGCCGTCGCTCAACGGATAAAAGTTACTCTAGGGATAACAGGCTGATCTTCCCCAAGAGTTCACATCGACGGGAAGGTTTGGCACCTCGATGTCGATTTCTCGCAACCTGGGGCGGTAGTACGTCCCAAGGGTTGGGCTGTTCGCCCATGAAAGCGGGACGCGAGTTGGGTTCAGAACGTCGTAAATGTCTTGCGACCTAGCAAAGTGATTTGCTTGTTAAAATTTGCCTCATATCGGGGAACCCCTATTTCATCGAAAAGGGCAATCCCGAGGGAAGTCCAGTTTTAGTATTTTCAGAAAACGCATTTGTTTTTCAATTTATGGATAAAAAACAGCAAATTCGTATTAAGAAAAAGTGGAAGAACTCAGAAATTCGAATTTCGAAATATCTTAGAGATATTATTCATGGGTATATGATGTCCGATGGGTATATACCACGAAATCGCGGTTGTTTATTTGTTCAACATAGTAACAAACAAGAAAAATTTGTTCTCTGGTTATATGACAAAATGAAATTAATAAGAACATCTTATCCAATTCAAACAAAGATTCAAATTCACTCCAAAACCAAAAAACAGACTACAAAAGTATGTTTTAATACTCGAAATATTTTACAAGGTTTTCGGTATATGTGGTATAAAGATGAAATCCACGTTGTGGCGAATGAAAAAACAAATAAATATTCAAAAAAACTTCCAAATTCAATTGATGGTTTTTTTAATGAAACATTTATTTCTGTTTGGTTTGCTGGAGATGGGACAAAAATTATTAATTCAAGAGGAGCAAAATTTGAAGTCACCGCTTTAAGTGTTCAAGACCGCTTAAAACTAAAGTTCTTGTTTTTAAAAAAGTTTAACATTAAAACACAGATAATATCGTCCGGTATCTCTAGTAAAGGAACTTCTCAATGGGCTTTAAAAATCCCTGCGTCAGAATATTCTAAATTTCGAAAAGTCATTACAAAAGAAGATCTAATTCCGACCCTTTTTGCATATAAACTACATAAAAATATTGAAGTGTGACCCCGTAACGACTCTGTTTTAGCGTGATGCTAACTAATTTGATTTATAAAAAAGCACAATTAGATGATATGTGAATTATCAACAGGATAACATTTCTACCATTAAATAGTTTTATAAATTATAAAGATGTAAGTTTTGTTATAACACGGCAACGCTTGATTTTAAAAATCAAGATGATGGTATAGTCTATCCCTAAAAGAAATTTTAGGCCAATATACGAAGAGACAGTTCGGTCCATATCCAGTATGGTCGTTAGAGTATTGAAAGAATTTCTCCCTAGTACGAGAGGACCGGGAGGGACACACCTATAGTTTACCAGTTGTCGTTCCAACGGCATACGCTGGGTAGCCATGTGTGGAGTGGATAACTGCTGAAAGCATCTAAGTAGGAAGCCCATCTTAAGATGAGTACTCTCTTGAGGTCATGGCAAGAAAAGCCGTTATTATAGGTGCCAAGTGTAAGATCAGTAATGGTTTCAGCTGAGGCATACTAACAGACCGATTGACTTTGACTTATTATTATTATTTTTCTATTTCTAGTGATCACGCTTATTTTGAAACACCTCAATCCATTCCGAATTTGAAGGTTAAGAAAATAAGAGTTGACGATAGGTAGTGGGTAGCTGCTACTGAAAATAAATTATTGCTAGGAATTCGATTTGATTGGAGTTGAAATTATTTGAATAATTTCAACTCCAATCAAATTTCTTCTGATTTTTTTGTTTAAAATTTCACGTTTGACTTGTTAATCTTAGTGATAGTTATTAATTGGGGTTGTGATATGAGGTTTGTCTAAATAAAGTTTTTGTAGTTCGATGACCAAATCCGAAAATGCGTTATACTCGTGGGAGTGGGTGGGCTATTAAATTATAAAAATAAATTTACGCACGTTGTGGCCAAAGAAAACAAATAAAAACTTACGAAGACTGTGAAACAGATGACGCGTTCGACCTAGTTAATAAAGCCATGAATAACAGAATACGTCTTGATAAACTTTGACGTATTGTAAAACGTCATTCAATTAAGTTCACACCACGAGGTGAGAAGTTGTTACTAATTAAAAAGAGCTCTTTTCAACACATGCTCGAAACCGTACATAAAGAAAAGGTGGCTTTATAATGAAAGGAAACGGCTTCAGAACGTGCTAAGACATTTAAAGAGTACGACGATTTTTATTTAAAACAAGTAGAAAAAGATGGTCGGACGAAATCGAAACTTTTATCTTTAACTGATACCGAAATGTCAGTTCGTTAATAGATAACTTATGAATCCAAAAATTGAAAATTACAGTGATTATGTAAATAGTCGCTTATTGGATGACCCTAAAGTAAAATTGACGTATTCACCTGTTAGGTCAAATAACTTTGAGGGACAGCAGCTTGTTGAACGTTTTAGTGAAGCCTCTCCTTTGTTTTATAAACAATTCAACAAGGTAATACCACTCGAAATCCAAACCAGAGTCATGGAGCAATCTTACTATGTTCAAGGTCAAATTTGGCTAGATTCAAAACCTATTTTAAAACCTGGATTTTAAAAATATTTTCAAATGCAACGTAAATTTACAAATTTATGTCTAACTGATTATCATAGGACGATCTATTAAAATACCTTTCGAAACAATATCATTTATCCTTTTGAGACATCGATATGGGTGCGTCTCATAGTCATATTCCATTGTCACTTCAGTTGAATTCGTATCATACCCAGTTATATTCTGTTTTTCGTGGTTAGTTGGTAACTCTAGTCCATAACTTAGTGAGATTGATTTACCACAAAAACACGTTGTGGCTAATGAAAATTAAATAAATAATCCTGGAGAGAGAGTGACACTAAGGGGTCAATTTCCACTCCGCTTTGGACTGATACATAAACCCATTCAGGTTGTGTATCCGTGGTAAAATCCGAATGGGATTTTTCAATGACCACAACGTGTTATATTTATCTTTAACACGTTGTGGCCAACGAATCCAGTAATTTTTTATTAAGTTTCGTCTTTCCAGCAATTGCTAGTTTTCGTATTTTGATTAAAAAAATTTCTTATATAAGTAAGATTGAATTTTGGAATTTATGAAATGGGGATGGAGGGACTTGAACCCTCACGATCTAAAGGATCAACGGATTTTCACTTAGAACGAAAAGTGGACTCTCTCTTTACTCTTTTTTTATGTGAATAAGAAATGAAGAGTAGCTCCCGTCGAGTCTCTGCACCGATTAAATATTTATGATTTGATTTAAATTGGCTCAGGATTTCTTTAAAAAGTTTCCCTGAATTTGAGAGCAGTCAAATTATTACTCTATTCGAATAATAAGCCCAAAACAGTTTAAGTCCGTAGCGTCTACCAATTCCGCCACATCCCCTTTTTTAGTTAAAAATATTATATCATAATAAAAAAAAAAAAACAACTTTTTATGTCTTATTTTCAACTTGAAAATTTATTTGTCAAATTGTCATTTTTGCTTTTTTTTCTCTTTTGAACTATAATTCTTACACTATAAGAAAAATTAACTAAAAAAAAGGTTGATTGAATTTCGAAATTATTTATTATTTTATAAATAATTATTGCGGGTATGATGTAAAGGTAGCGTCTTAGCCTTCCAAGCTAAAGGTGAGGGTTCGATTCCCTCTACCCGCTTAAATGAATTTAAGTAAATTCGCAACGTTTAAAAATGTTTACTCCTGTCTGGATTCGAACCAGAAATCTCAACTTAGAAGGTTGATGTGATAATCCCTTTCACTACAGGAGCTTAAAATTTTTTTGGGCCGAGCTGGATTCGAACCAGCGTAGGCGTAGCCAGCGGATTTACAATCCGCCCCCATTAACCACTCGGGCATCGACCCTTCTAACAATACATTAGAATAAATTATATTATATATAACTTAAGTCAAAAAATCAAGAATTGTGATTTGAATGTTTAGAAAAAATCTCTGGTATAATTTCTATTTAGTTGGTAGTCTATAAAAGAATTTTCTCAATTTTCAAATGTTAACATTAAAAATTTTTGTTTATACAGTCGTGACATTTTTTGTATCTCTATTTATTTTTGGTTTTCTTTCAAATGACCCTGGTCGAAATCCAGGTGAAAGAGATATGGATTAAAAGTTAAAACAAATTTCAAAAATTTTGTATAATTTCTACTATACATTTTATTGTATAGTAGAAGACCCATAACTCAGTTGGTAGAGTGATTGCCTTACAAGCAATAGGTCATCGGTTCGAGTCCGGTTGGGTCTAATTGCAACTCACAGTTTTTTTTTATAATTTAGATGACTATATTTCAAAATATAGTCATCTAAATTATAAAATTTAGTTAATTTGATCTTTTTCGATATATAAAAATAACGAAGCCATAGCAATTGCTGGAAAGACTAAACCTACTAAGGGGACAAAAATTGAAGGTAGAATACTAGCAGTCATAAAATTTCTCCATATAAAAAATACTTTTTTTATATTATAAAGAGCTTTTAAAAAAAATAGAAGTTTTACTAATTCATCGATAATCCAAGATTTTTTTGTGTAAAAATTGTATAATTTTTTGAGAACATAATATTTTATGTATTCATTTAAGACAACATTGATTAATGTATTCAAAATTTTTAGGGAATTAAAAAAACCAAAAATTCATTATTGTTAATTTAAATTAGTATGAGCGTATCTACTGAAACAAAAAATATTGGACGTATTAGTCAAATTATTGGACCGGTTGTTGATGTAAGATTTCCAGCTGGACAAATGCCAAAGATTTATAACTCATTAACAGTTTCTGGAAAAAATGAAGCTGGTGACGAAGTGTCTGTTACATGTGAAGTTCAACAATTACTAGGAGATCATTGTGTTCGTGCTGTTTCAATGAGTGCAACTGATGGATTAATGCGTGGTATGGAAGTTATTGATAACGGTGCACCATTAACAGTTCCTGTTGGAAAACCAACATTAGGTCGAATTTTCAATGTTCTTGGGGAACCGGTTGATAATATGGGTCCAGTTGATTTTAGTGAAGGGTTAACTATTCATAGAACAGCTCCAGCATTTGTAGATCTTGATACAAAATTATCAATTTTTGAAACTGGAATTAAAGTTGTAGATTTATTAGCTCCTTACCGTCGTGGTGGTAAAATTGGTTTATTTGGTGGTGCTGGAGTTGGTAAAACAGTATTAATCATGGAATTAATCAATAATATTGCTAAAGCACACGGTGGTGTTTCTGTATTTGGCGGTGTAGGTGAACGTACACGTGAAGGAAATGACCTTTATGCTGAAATGAAGGAATCTGGAGTTATTCAAGAAAAGAATTTAACAGAGTCAAAAGTAGCTCTTGTTTACGGTCAAATGGTGCGACAAGTTCCCTCTAACCATTATTAACGGAAAGGAGGGAAAGCGCAACCTGAATAATATTCATGTTTGCGCTTTAACTGTAATTAATTGAGGTTCAATTCCTCCGAGTATCCAGTTACTCGCCTCTAAACCTTGATAGGCAATGTAGCAAATTGTCGAAGTTAAGCAAAGGTTTATAGTAGTTTCATACATAATGGAATATCTCTTAAGCTTCTTATATCGAACGTAAAGCTTAACCCGACAACTCAGGCTGTTGGGTTAAGAAGATATCAAATATGGCCCCCTACGTGGGAGTTTCGTTTGGCTCACACGACTGGAAAGTCTTAGAACAGGGGGAAGGAGTATTGAATAGACCTAAGTGAAACATGAAAATCAATTACGGAACTTTGGAAAATTGTTGGAATTCCCGATATATATATACGGGTAGGTAGCTAGCCACACATTCTAACAATGTAGGAATTTCCCAGGAAGCCAAAGCCTTTTTGCTATGGTGAAAAGGATATGCAGATATGGGAAGCGCAAAAGCATGGATTTTCAATATGTTAATATTATGAGTCAAAACTATTATTTCGATGGTTTAACGTGGGACCAGATTGTATGGAGTACTTCATACGAAAAGGTTCGCAGTATACAGAAGAGAATTTTCAAGGCAAGTAAATCGGGTGACATTAAACGAATGTGGTTTCTACAAAAACTGTTATTACGTAATCCCCACGCCAAATTGGTTGCAGTACATACTGTTACCACTTTGAATAAAGGTAGAAAAACCGCAGGTCTCGACAAACAAAAAATATCGTCCTCACAGGAAAAACTTGAGCTAGCCCAAAACCTAAGGTTAAACGGCAAAGCATATCTGGTACGAAGAGTTTGGATTCCCAAACCGGGTAAAACGGAAAAGCGACCTTTAGGGATCCCTACCATTCAAGATCGAGCTAAACAAGCTTTATGTAAGTTAGCCCTAGAACCCGAATGGGAAGCAAAATTTGAGCCTAATTCATATGGATTTCGACCGGGAAGGAGCGCCCATGATGCAATCGAAGCTATCTTCTCGAACCTTCATTTCAATGTAGATAAATACATTTTCGATGCAGACATTCGTAAATGCTTCGATAAGATTGATCACGAAACTCTTCTAACCAAGATGAACTCATTTCCATTGATGAGGCAGCAAATCTCCGCATGGCTAAAGGCTGGGATTTTTGATGAATACGCTAATACCCCAAAAGTAATTATTCCTGAAATGGGAACTCCCCAAGGTGGGGTTATTTCACCACTTTTAGCAAACATTGCGTTACATGGTCTAGAAGAACACCTTTTAAACTTTGTCTCAAGTAGGAAATTTCCTAAGCCTCACGAGAATGCATCTCGAGGAACTAAAGCCAAACGTGCTGCCCTTGGAATAATCAGATATGCCGATGACTTCGTTATTATCCACAGGAATCTAGCTATTATGCAAAGTGTTATTCAAGAAACTAAAGTATGGCTTTCTGGAGTAGGATTATCTATCTCAGAAGAAAAATCAGCCCTAAAATTGGCTAGTCAGAGTTTCAAATTTTTAGGATTTCAAATAGCATATGTCAATACTCAAGGAAAGTTTCGTACTAAGATTACCCCAAGTAAAGAGAATATTCTCCGTATTATTGATAAAACTCGAACGACGATTCAGGCCAATAAAGCGGCTAGTGCTTATAAACTAATTGGTAAATTAAGACCACTCCTACTGGGATGGGCGAACTATTTTCAATTCTGTGAATGTAAAGATACATTCTCTAAGGTTGACAACATCGTTTATCAACAACTTCGAGCTTGGGTATTCAGACGTGCGATTCGCCAAGGGCGTGAAACTGTGAAACAGAAATACTTCCCTAGTAATCTAAGTTACAAGTTTCAAGGGCGAAACTATAACGCTAACTGGATTCTAAATGGGAGTATGAAACGGGAAGATGGAAAAATTATCACCAATCATTTACCAAAAATCTCATGGATAAAAAGCAGAAAATTTAACAAGATTAAAGAAGATGCATCAGTATATGATGGAAATGAGGTCTATTGGACACTTAGGAACCCGCGCTATAGCGTTCTATCTACTAGAGTGAAAAATCTGATGATACGTCAGGATGGTAAATGCACTACTTGCAAGGTTCCATTCCGAACAGGTGATATTATGGAAATCGACCACATCATTCCGAGATCAAAGGGTGGTAATGACACGTATATTAATTTACAGTTACTTCATCGTCAATGTCATATCGAAAAAACGAAGAAAGATCTCCATTCTTAGTTGAGTATTTGCTGACCAGCTTTCGCAAGAGCTGGATGAGGGGAAACTCTCACGTCCAGATCGGAAGACGGGGTGGGCTATAAAAGGCTAACTCTAGTTTAACAATGAACCACCAGGAGCGCGTATGCGTGTTGGATTAACAGCTTTAACAATGGCTGAATTTTTCCGTGATGCTAATAAACAAGACGTATTATTATTCATTGATAATATCTTCCGTTTTGTTCAAGCAGGTGCTGAAGTATCAGCTTTATTAGGTCGTATGCCATCAGCAGTAGGTTATCAACCTACATTAGCAACTGAAATGGGTGGTTTACAAGAGCGAATCACATCAACAAAAGATGGATCAATTACATCAATTCAAGCGGTTTATGTACCAGCAGATGATTTAACAGATCCAGCTCCAGCTACAACATTTGCGCATTTAGATGCAACAACTGTATTATCACGTGGTTTAGCATCAAAAGGAATTTATCCAGCAGTTGATCCATTAGATTCAACATCAACAATGTTACAACCATGGATTTTAGGTGAAGATCATTATTCATGTGCACAAAATGTTAAACAAACTCTTCAACGTTATAAAGAACTTCAAGATATTATTGCAATTTTAGGATTAGATGAATTATCTGAAGAAGACCGTAAAATCGTTGCTCGAGCAAGAAAAATTGAAAGATTTTTATCACAACCATTTTTTGTAGCAGAAGTGTTTACAGGGTCACCAGGTAAATATGTTAGTTTAGCTGAAACAATTCAAGGTTTTAATCAAATTTTATCAGGAGAATTAGACGATTTACCAGAACAAGCTTTCTATCTTGTTGGTAATATTGATGAAGCTATTGAAAAAGCTGAAACTTTAAAATAAAGCAAGAATAATGGAAGTTAGAAAATTAATTAAAAAAAATTTATGAGTTTACAAATTTGCATTATGACCCCAGATAAAATTTTTTTTAATGAACCTGGGGATGAAATTATTCTTCCAACTAATACTGGCCAAATGGGAGTGTTAACAAATCACGCTCCATTAATTACAGCCTTAGATATTGGAGTTATGCTTATTCGAACACAAAATACGTGGACACCAATCGCATTAATGGGAGGATTTGCATTAGTTCAACAAAATCAAGTAACTGTTCTTGTTAATGAAGCAGAATCAGCAAAAACTGTTAATAAAGAAGAAGCGGAAATTGCGTTTAATGAAGCTAAAAGTCAATTTGAACAGGCTGAAGGAACAAAACAAAAAGTAGAAGCGAATTTCGCGTTTAAGCGTGCTCGTGCTCGTTATCAATTAATTCAATAAAAAGGATTTCTTTAATAAAGTTATTAAACTAAAAAATTTAGAGCTAAATTCGATTAGGGTTTAGCTCAATTTTTTATTTAACTATTTAATAATTAACAAATATGGCAAGATATAGAGGACCCCGACTAAGAATTGTTCGTCGCTTAGGTGTCTTACCTGGCTTGACTCAAAAAACCACTTCGCGCCCATTACCAGGGGAACACGCAAAAAGTCAAAATAAAGTGAAATTATCGCAATATGGTTTACGTTTACAAGAAAAACAAAAATTACGTTATCATTTTGGGCTAACTGAACGTCAACTTATGAATTATGTCAAAAAAGCTCGATTAATGAAAGGTCCTACGGGTGAACTTTTATTAGGTTTATTGGAAATGAGATTAGATAATATTTTATTTCGATTAGGATTTGTTCCAACAATAAACGCGGCTAAACAATTTATTAGTCATGGACATATTTTAGTAAATGATAAAAAAGTAGATATTCCAAGTTATCTATGCCAACCAAAAGATATCATTTCTATTAAACAGAAAAAACAATCGCGACAATCTGTTGCTGATTTTATAAGCAAAAATTCAAATCCAGTTCCGGTTCCATCACATTTATCTTTAAATAAAGACTATTTAATAGCAACCATTAATGACAAAATTCAATCTGAAAACTATGCACTAAATGTGAATGAATTATTAATTGTTGAATATTATTCAAGAAAAATTTAATCAATTTTTCGATCCTTAAAAATCCTTGCTAGTCGTAAGTGACTCGACTCCATGGCCACAACGTGTTAAAGGATCGAAAAATAAAAATATTTTTTTTTTGAACTTTTTTAATATAAAATAAAAATGAGAAGAAAATTTTATATTTAACTAATTTGTAGAATGAATTTTCAATTTATTTCGAATAAAAGATCACTAAGTATTCTTTTAATCAATACTTATGCTTTTCTATTTCTTACGGTATCGTCTTCAACAGCATATCCTATTTTTGCACAACAAAATTATGCAAATCCAAGAGAAGCAAATGGACGAATTGTTTGTGCGAATTGTCACTTAGCTCAAAAACCTGTTGAGATTGAAGTACCACAAGCAGTATTACCAGATACAGTATTTGAAGCTGTTGTTAAGATTCCATATGATAAACAAATCAAACAAGTTGGAGCAAATGGAAAAAAAGCTGATTTAAATGTTGGTGCTGTATTAATTTTACCGGATGGTTTCCAATTAGCACCAAGTGATCGTATTCCAGAAGAAATGAAAAAAAAAGTTGGAAATCTCTATTTTCAACCTTATAGCGAAGACAAGAAAAACATTTTAGTTGTAGGTCCTGTAGCAGGAAAAGATTACAGTGAAATGGTCTTCCCAATCTTATCTCCAGATCCTTCAAAAAATAGTAATGTTAATTATTTAAAATACCCAATTTATTTAGGTGGGAATCGTGGACGTGGTCAAGTCTATCCAGATGGATCAAAAAGTAACAATACAGTTTATAATGCCTCTGTAGGTGGAACAATCAAAGAAATTTCAAAGATTGAATCAAAAAAAGGTGGGTATAACATAACTATTACAAATTCAGCTGGTGAAGATATCACTGATAAAATTCCTGGTGGACCTGAATTAATTGTTAAAGAAGGTCAAGTTGTTAAAGCAGATGAACCCTTAACAAATAACCCAAATGTTGGTGGTTTCGGTCAAATGGATACTGAAATTGTATTGCAAAATCCAACTCGTATTTTTGGTTTAATGGCATTTTTCGTGGGTGTTTTCTTAACACAGTTATTCTTAGTGTTAAAGAAAAAACAATTCGAGAAAGTTCAATTAGCCGAAATGAATTTTTAATTTTCTTAATAATTTATTATGTTAACAGTTGTTAGTTATATCGGATTACTTGTATTAGTCCTTCTTACTTCATTAGCGGTTTATTTAACTTTAGTTAAAGTTGAATTAATTTAAAAATTAAAACAGCATATTTCAAATCAATAAAAAAAAATGGTAGAACCTCTTTTATCTGGAATTGTATTAGGTTTAATCCCTGTATCAATTTTTGGTTTATTTGTCACAGCTTATTTACAATATCGTCGCGGGGATCAATTAAATTTATAATTTTTAAGTACTTTTTCTTAAGAAAAAGTACTTAAAAATTATAAAAAAGTAGTAAGGTATATCGAGAATTATGTCATTCTATAATATTTTAAAATAAAAGATTGAAATTTCAAAAATTAGAACAGCAGTTTTTGGATTTCTAAAAAACTGAATATTGATTAGGAGAGACTATGACTATTGCAATTGGTAAGTCTAACGAAAAACGTGGATTATTTGATAAAGTAGATGACTGGCTAAGACGAGATAGATTTGTATTCGTTGGTTGGTCTGGATTACTGTTATTCCCAACAGCATATTTTGCTTTAGGTGGTTGGTTAACAGGAACAACATTTGTAACTTCGTGGTATACTCATGGGTTAGCATCATCATATTTAGAAGGATGTAACTTTTTAACAGCAGCAGTTTCGACACCTCCAAATAGTATGGGTCATTCATTACTATTATTATGGGGACCAGAAGCTCAAGGTGATTTCACTCGCTGGTGTCAATTAGGTGGTTTATGGACTTTTGTAGCTTTACACGGTGCTTTTGCTCTTATTGGCTTTATGTTACGTCAATTTGAGATTGCAAGATCTGTTAAAATTCGTCCATACAATGCTATTGCATTTTCAGCACCAATTTCAGTATTTGTTTCAGTATTCTTAATTTATCCTTTAGGTCAATCAGGTTGGTTCTTTGCACCTAGTTTTGGTGTTGCAGCAATTTTCCGATTCATCTTATTCTTCCAAGGTTTCCATAACTGGACATTAAATCCATTCCATATGATGGGTGTAGCTGGTGTATTAGGAGCTGCTTTATTATGTGCTATTCATGGAGCAACAGTAGAAAATACCTTATTTGAAGATGGTGACGGTGCAAACACATTCCGTGCTTTTAATCCTACGCAGGCTGAAGAGACATATTCGATGGTAACTGCAAACCGTTTCTGGTCACAGATTTTTGGTGTAGCGTTTTCAAACAAACGTTGGTTACATTTCTTTATGTTATTTGTTCCAGTAACAGGATTATGGATGAGTGCGTTAGGTGTTGTAGGTTTAGCATTAAACTTACGTGCATACGATTTCGTATCTCAAGAAATTCGCGCAGCAGAAGACCCAGAATTTGAAACATTCTATACTAAAAATATTCTTTTAAATGAAGGTATTCGTGCTTGGATGGCTGCACAAGATCAGCCACATGAAAGATTAGTATTCCCAGAGGAGGTATTACCACGTGGAAACGCTCTTTAATGGTACTTTAAGTGTTGGTGGCCGTGACCAAGAATCAACAGGATTTGCTTGGTGGTCAGGAAATGCTCGTTTAATTAATTTATCAGGTAAACTTTTAGGTGCACATGTTGCTCACGCAGGTTTAATCGTTTTTTGGGCTGGGGCTATGAACTTATTTGAAGTTGCTCATTTTGTTCCAGAAAAACCAATGTATGAACAAGGTTTAATTTTATTACCACACTTAGCATCACTTGGGTACGGTGTTGGTCCAGGAGGAGAAGTTATTGATACCTTCCCTTACTTTGTATCAGGTGTTTTACATTTAATTTCTTCAGCTGTTTTAGGCTTTGGTGGGGTTTATCACTCATTAATTGGTCCTGAAACTTTAGAAGAATCTTTTCCATTCTTTGGATATGTTTGGAAAGATAAAAATAAAATGACAACAATCCTAGGGATTCACTTAATTATCCTAGGTATTGGTGCATGGTTATTAGTTTGGAAAGCGATGTACTTTGGTGGAGTATATGATACTTGGGCACCAGGTGGTGGAGATAATCGTATTATTTCAAATCCAACTGTTAATCCAGCGGTAATTTTTGGTTATATCTTAAAATCACCATTTGGTGGTGACGGTTGGATTGTAAGTGTAGATAACATGGAAGATGTTATTGGTGGTCATATTTGGATCGGTACACTTGAAATTTTTGGCGGAATTTGGCATATTTTAACAAAACCATGGGCTTGGGCTCGTCGTGCGTTTGTATGGTCAGGTGAAGCGTATTTATCATACAGTTTAGCTGCAATTTCATTAATGGGCTTTATTGCGTGTTGTATGTCTTGGTTTAATACTACAGTATATCCAAGTGAATTCTACGGTCCAACAGGTCCTGAAGCATCACAATCTCAAGCATTTACTTTCCTTGTTCGTGACCAGCGTTTAGGTGCAAATGTAGCATCTGCACAAGGTCCTACAGGTTTAGGTAAATATTTAATGCGTTCACCTACAGGAGAAATTATTTTTGGTGGTGAAACTATGCGATTCTGGGATTTCCGTGGTCCTTGGTTAGAACCATTACGTGGTCCTAACGGTTTAGATTTAAATAAACTAAAAAATGATATTCAACCATGGCAAGAACGTCGTGCAGCAGAATATATGACACATGCGCCATTAGGTGCATTAAATTCAGTAGGTGGTGTTGCAACAGAAATTAACGCTGTTAACTTTGTTTCACCAAGAAGTTGGTTAGCAACATCTCATTTTACATTAGGTTTCTTCTTCTTTGTAGGACACTTATGGCATGCAGGTCGTGCTCGTGCTGCAGCAGCTGGTTTCGAAAAAGGTATTGATAGAGATACAGAGCCAGTTTTATCAATGCGTCCATTAGATTAAAAATAAAACCTCTTTTCAAATCTTATTGAATTGAATAAAAACTTTGTTTGATTTCCCTTTTTAAAGGGAAATCAAACAAAGTTTTGAAGCCTGGAGACAAATTTAATAAATTAAGCTAATAAAACACAATGTGTCCCACGTTGTGTCCCACATTGTGGCTAAAGATTTTAAACGTTTTAAGCACCTTAAAAAAAAGTAACTATTATATTTGTAGAAACTATCTAATAAAATTCAAATGGAATATTTGATAAAAATCATTGAATTTAGAGGTGTAAAAGTTCAGAATGTCGCCTCTCTAAAACTCAGATAAAATTGTCATTTAGATAAGTATTCTCAAACGAAATAAAAAAAAAAGGAGACACGCAATGACGATAAGTCCACCGGAACGCGAAGCGAAAAAAGTGAAAATTGTAGTTGATCAAAACACAACTCAAACTAGTTTTGAAAAATGGGCAAAACCTGGTCATTTTTCAAGAACATTGTCTAAAGGTCCGACAACGACAACATGGATTTGGAATTTACATGCTGATGCCCATGATTTTGATAGTCAAACAACAGATTTAGAAGATATTTCAAGAAAAGTATTCAGTGCCCATTTTGGCCAATTAGGGATTATTTTTATTTGGCTAAGTTCAGGATATTTTCATGGAGCACGTTTTTCAAATTATGAAGCTTGGTTAACAGATCCAACTCATATTAAACCAAGTGCACAAGTTGTTTGGCCTATTGTAGGTCAAGAAATTTTAAATGGTGATGTTGGGGGTGGATTCCAAGGTGTCCAAATTACATCAGGTTTTTTCCAATTATGGCGCGCTAGCGGTATTACTAATGAATTACAATTATACAGTACTGCGATTGGTGCTTTAGTTATGGCATTTGCTATGTTTTTTGCTGGCTGGTTTCATTATCATAAAGCAGCTCCGAAACTTGAATGGTTCCAAAATGTTGAATCGATGTTAAATCATCATTTAGCTGGATTATTAGGTTTAGGTAGTTTAGCTTGGGCGGGTCACCAAATTCATATTTCTTTACCAATTAATAAACTTTTAGATGCCGGAGTTGATCCAAAAGAAATTCCATTACCTCATGAATTTTTATTAAATCGTGAATTAATGACGCAACTTTACCCAAGTTTTGCAAAAGGTTTAGCACCATTTTTTACTCTTAATTGGTCTGAATACAGTGATTTTTTAACTTTCCAAGGTGGTTTAAATCCTGTGACTGGTGGGTTATGGTTAAGTGATGAAGCACATCACCATTTAGCAATTGCTGTTTTATTCATTGTCGCAGGTCATATGTATAGAACAAATTGGGGAATTGGGCATAGTATGAAAGAAATTTTAGAAGCTCATAAAGGTCCATTTACTGGTGAAGGACATAAAGGTTTATATGAAATTTTAACAACTTCATGGCATGCTCAATTAGCTATTAACTTAGCTTTATTTGGTTCTTTATCAATCATCGTGGCTCATCACATGTATTCTATGCCTCCTTACCCGTACTTAGCAACAGATTACGGTACACAATTATCATTATTCACTCACCATAATTGGATTGGTGGATTCTGTATTGTTGGTGCTGGTGCTCATGGTGCTATCTTTATGGTAAGAGATTATGAACCTACAAATAACTATAACAATGTTCTAGATCGTGTTATTCGACACCGCGATGCTATTATCTCTCATTTAAACTGGGTATGTATCTTTTTAGGGTTCCATAGTTTTGGTTTATACATTCATAATGATACAATGCAAGCTTTAGGACGTCCACAAGATATGTTTTCAGATAAAGCTATCCAATTACAACCAATCTTTGCTCAATGGATTCAAAATACACATTTTGTAGCTCCACAATTAACAGCACCAAATGCTTTAGCAGGAACGAGTTTAAGTTGGGGAGGTGATATTGTTTCGGTAGGTGGAAAAGTAGCAATGATGCCGATTTCATTAGGAACAGCAGATTTCATGGTTTAATTTTCGTGGTGGACCATGTAAAACTCCACTATATGCTGGAACGCTTTGTTTAATCCTTGAAACTTGAAAGGATTATTAGACAAACTTTATTTTGAATTGAATTCGTTCAAAAAATTGTTTCGTTCTATTTAAATACATAGTCAATCTTTATTTCAAGCCTTGTGCTTTTTTATTTGATTTAGATTGAAAAATCTTTTGTAGAGAAGTAATCAGCAGGAAACCTTTCCTTTTCAAGACACGTTGTGGCTAAGGGATCCTCAGAGACTATACGTGGAGCATAATTATGACAAAATTTGATTTTCAGACATATTATAAATTTGGTAACCCGATCCATATTCAAAGTATCTCAGAACCTTTTTTAGAATGGTTTATTGGATTTTTTGAAGGTGATGGATATATAACACAATGGTTTGATAAAGGGAAACTCAGAATCGCTATTGGCATTGATCAAAAAGATCCCGCTTTAATTTACAAAATTCGAAAAGAACTTGGTTTTGGGCGTGTAAGGAAATATAATCGAAACGGGGAATTCTATTGGCGATGGATTGTAGAATCCCGTGAAGGAATTGAACGCATAAGCCATTTATTTAACGGAAATTTGGTCTTAGTTCATAGACAAGAGCAATTCAAATACATGCTTGATAGTTTTCTCAGACATTATCCAACACCGAGTTTAAGTTATCGAGAAGTCTTAATTCAACCCACATTAGACGATGGTTGGCTTTCTGGGTTTTCCGAAGCTGAATGCGGGTTTGATGGAAACTTTACAAATAACTTTAAAAGAGGCCAATATAGTAATGGTTTCCAAAGATATGCCATTAAATTAAAATTTTATATCACACAAAAATCCATTGATAAACAAATTTTAAACCATATTGGAACTCTTTTTAACCTAAATAAAATTCGAATATACCCTGTCCAAACGCCAGAGCAAACAGGATCATTTTTATATTATCGATTAGAGATAAATACATCAGCTGGTCATGATTCAGTTATTCAATACTTGACGAAATTTCCTTTAAAAGGGCAAAAACGTTTTGCTTTAATTCGATTTATTCTTTTACGACGTCGTCAAATAACTCGTGGTTCGCGTTTTGAGTCTGATCGAATGGCAAGACGAACAGCACGACTTATTAATTTCTTTGTGGAAAAAAGAAAAAAAAAAGATGTAAAAATTGGTGAAGATTTGATTGATTCCAATATGGATTTCTAATTGTTTTTCTCACTAATTTTTTCGATTATCAAACGTTTTTTAACCAAATTTATTTGTTTATTTTTCGAAAAACAACAAATTATGATGATATAGTCCAAATGGGTAGATAGTTAATGACTAAATAAATATAAGTAAGTAAGACGTTAGATACAAGCTTACTGAAAAAAATCACCCAGCACCACATTCATGCATTTACAATTCATGTAACTGTTTTAATTTTATTAAAAGGTGTTTTATATGCACGTAGTTCACGTTTAATTCCAGATAAAGCAAACTTAGGTTTCCGTTTCCCTTGTGACGGTCCAGGCCGCGGAGGTACATGTCAAGTATCAGCTTGGGATCACGTATTTTTAGGATTGTTCTGGATGTACAATTCATTATCAATTGTTATTTTCCATTTCTCATGGAAAATGCAGTCAGATGTTTGGGGAACAGTTAGTGCAAATGGAGTATCACATATTACAGGTGGTAACTTTGCTCAAAGTGCTAATACGATTAACGGTTGGTTACGCGATTTCTTATGGGCGCAATCATCTCAAGTTATCCAATCTTACGGTTCAGCATTATCAGCTTACGGATTAATTTTCTTAGGTGCACACTTTATTTGGGCATTTAGTTTAATGTTCTTATTTAGTGGACGTGGTTATTGGCAAGAATTAATCGAGTCGATTGTTTGGGCTCACAATAAATTAAAAGTAGCTCCGGCTATTCAACCTCGTGCTTTAAGTATTACTCAAGGTCGTGCTGTTGGTGTTGCGCATTATTTATTAGGTGGTATCGGGACGACTTGGGCCTTTTTCTTAGCTCGTATTATTTCAGTAGGCTAATTCACGTACCACAACGTTTACCACAACAAGTTGTGGTCAAAGAAAATCCAAAAATAAAGTCTTAAACCCCTTAATACACGTTGTGGTCGTGGAATCAAAGACTTTTGAATTTTAAGTTTTGAGTGTTAACTTAACCTAAAAATTGATTTTTAGAATTCAAGTTAAATTTTATTTAAATATGGCGTTAAAATTCCCAAAATTTAGCCAAGGTTTAGCACAAGATCCAACTACGCGACGTATTTGGTTTGGTATTGCTACAGCTCATGACTTTGAAAGTCATGATGGTATGACAGAAGAAAATTTATATCAGAAAATTTTTGCTTCCCATTTTGGTCAATTAGCAATTATTTTCTTATGGACGTCAGGTAATTTATTTCATGTCGCTTGGCAAGGAAATTTCCAACAATGGTGTGCAGATCCTTTACATGTTCGTCCAATTGCTCATGCTATTTGGGACCCACATTTTGGTCAACCTGCAGTTGATGCTTTTACTCGTGGTGGAGCATCTGGGCCTGTGAACATTGCAACATCGGGTGTGTATCAATGGTGGTATACAATTGGTATGCGAACAAACCAAGATTTATATATTGGGTCAGTTTTTTTACTAGTATTAGCTGGCTTATTTCTTTTCGCTGGTTGGTTACATTTACAACCAAAGTTTCAACCTGCTTTATCTTGGTTTAAAAATGCAGAATCACGATTAAATCACCATTTATCAGGATTATTTGGTGTAAGTTCATTAGCTTGGACTGGTCATTTAGTTCATGTAGCAATTCCAGAATCTCGTGGTCAACACGTTCGTTGGAATAATTTATTAACGACATTACCACATCCAAAAGGATTAGCTCCATTTTTCCAAGGTAATTGGGCTGTATATGCACAAAATCCGGATTCTCCATCACATATTTTTGGAACATCAGAAGGTTCTGGTGATGCGATTTTAACTTTTTTAGGTGGTTTCCATCCTCAAACACAAAGTTTATGGTTAACTGATATGGCACACCATCATTTAGCAATTGCTGTTTTATTCATTGTTGCGGGACATATGTATAGAACAAATTTTGGTATTGGTCATAGCATGAAAGAAATTTTAGAAGCTCACGCTGCACCTTCAGGTAGCTTAGGAGCAGGTCATAAAGGTTTATACGATACTGTTAATAATTCTTTACACTTTCAATTAGGTTTAGCTTTAGCATCTGTGGGGACGATTTGTTCATTAGTAGCTCAGCATATTTATTCTTTACCACCATACGCTTTCTTAGCTCAAGATTTTACAACACAAGCAGCATTATATACTCACCATCAGTATATTGCAGGTTTTATTATGTGTGGAGCCTTTGCTCATGGTGCGATTTTCTTTATTCGTGATTATGATCCAGAGCAAAATAAAGGAAATGTTCTTGCAAGAATTTTAGATCATAAAGAAGCAATCATTTCTCATTTAAGTTGGGTTTCTTTATTTTTAGGATTCCACACTTTAGGTTTATATGTTCATAATGATGTTATGCAAGCATTTGGAACACCAGAAAAACAAATTTTAATTGAACCTGTTTTTGCACAATGGATTCAAGGTGCACATGGTAAAACAGTCTATGGTTTTGATTTCTTATTGTCATCAACAACTAGCCCAGCATTAAAAGCCGGACAAAATTTATGGTTACCTGGTTGGTTAGATGCTATTAATAGCAATACAAATTCTTTATTTTTAACAATTGGTCCTGGTGATTTCTTAGTTCACCATGCGATTGCTTTAGGTTTACATACAACAACTCTTATTTTAGTAAAAGGGGCTTTAGATGCACGTGGATCTAAATTAATGCCAGATAAAAAAGATTTTGGTTATAGTTTCCCGTGTGATGGACCAGGACGAGGTGGTACATGTGATATTTCAGCTTGGGACGCATTCTATTTAGCTGTATTTTGGATGTTAAATACTATTGGTTGGGTGACTTTTTATTGGCACTGGAAACATTTAGGTATTTGGCAAGGAAATGTTAACCAATTTAATGAATCATCAACATATATTATGGGATGGTTACGAGATTATTTATGGTTAAACTCATCTCAATTAATTAACGGGTACAATCCATTTGGGATGAATAGTTTATCTGTTTGGGCTTGGATGTTTTTATTCGGACATTTAATTTATGCGACAGGATTTATGTTTTTAATTTCTTGGCGTGGTTACTGGCAAGAATTAATTGAAACTTTAGCTTGGGCTCATGAAAGAACTCCATTAGCTAACTTTATTCAGTGGAAAGACAAGCCGGTTGCTTTATCAATTGTTCAAGCACGTTTAGTAGGTTTAGCTCATTTCTCAGCAGGTTATGTTTTAACATATGCTGCTTTCTTAATTGCTTCAACTTCAGGAAAGTTTGGATAATCAAAATTTCAGAATGAATGGATCGCTTTAAAGCGATCCATTCATTCTGAAATTTTGATTATGTAGGCTTTCATAGGTAACATCGAGATCTTTTGGCCACAACGTGTTTCATTTTTTTTTAAACATGTTGTAGCCTAAGAATTAGCAACTGTATTTGGACATAAAATTTTTGAATTCTATAATTTAGATCAAACCAACAAATTAAAAATAATTTAGATATTCGTCTTTTTGTAATTAAGATTTTTTTTTTCACAAAAACGTTTTCAACCTAATACAGGTTAATTAAATTGTTAAAATTAAAATAAAATTGATATGAAGTGGTTTTAAATTCAAAAAATTTTAAACGAAAAACTTTTATTTATTTAAAAATATATACGGACCTAAAACACGATGTGGTCATCGAAAATTGGTTAATAAACCACATCGTGTTTATTAATTCGAAAAAATCTGGTATAGTTATTATTAAATTGAAAACCAAAAAAAAATATGACAGAAAATACTATAATTGAAAATCCAACTGATCGTCCAGTATTTCCATTTACAGCAATTATTGGGCAAAATGAAATGAAATTAGCTTTAATTTTAAATGTTATTGATCCAAAAATTGGCGGAGTTATGATTATGGGCGATAGAGGAACAGGTAAATCAACAACTGTTCGTGCTTTAGTTGATTTATTACCTGAAATTCCAGTAGTTGAAAATGACCCTTTTAATTCTCACCCTTCAGATCCAGAATTAATGAGTCAGGAAGTTAAAGAAAAACTATCTCGTAATGAACCATTAAAAGTATGTCAAACAAAAATTAATATGGTTGATTTACCTTTAGGTGCGACTGAAGATCGAGTTTGTGGAACAATTGATATTGAAAAAGCTTTAACTGAAGGTGTCAAAGCATTCGAACCAGGCTTATTAGCAAAAGCAAACCGTGGAATTTTATACGTCGATGAGGTCAATTTATTAGATGATCATTTAGTTGATGTATTATTAGATTCTGCTGCATCAGGTTGGAATACAGTAGAAAGAGAAGGTATTTCAATCAGTCATCCTGCAAGATTTATTCTTGTTGGATCTGGAAATCCAGAAGAAGGTGAACTTCGTCCACAATTATTAGATCGATTTGGGATGCATGCTGAGATTCGAACTGTGAAAGATTCTGATTTACGTGTTGCTATTGTATTACAACGATTAGAATTTGATGAATCGCCTATGAATTTTCGAAAAAAATATGCAAAAGAACAAGCTGAACTGACCGCAAAAATTGCAGCGGCAAGAGAAAATGTCAAATCCGTTAAAATTATGGATGATTTATTTTATACAATTTCCCTTATTTGTTCAGAATTAGATATTGATGGTTTACGTGGTGATCTTGTAACAAATCGAGCAGCTAAAGCATTATGTGCATTTGAAGGTCGAAGTATTGTTGATCAAAACGATTTAGTTCGTGTTATGCCATTATGTTTACGTCATCGTTTAAGAAAAGATCCTTTAGAAACGATTGATTCGGGTGAAAAAATTCAACAAGTTCTTGAGAAATATTTAAGTTAATTATTCTTAGGCCACAACGTGTAACTGTAAAGTTTTTTTTTAGAATTTCAACACGATGTGGTCATAGCAAATCGCATTTATTTTCTAAATATTTGAGCACAAAGTTGAGAAAATATGATAGAATATTTTATATAATTTTTCAAAATATTCGAGTTTTAAATTAGTGATCGGTAGATTCAAAAATTCAAAAAATTATGGCTCCACAAACAGAAACGAAAACACGTGCCGGATTCAAAGCTGGTGTAAAAGATTACCGTTTAACGTACTATACTCCAGAATACCAAGTAAAAGATACAGATATTTTAGCAGCGTTCCGTTGTAACCCACAAGCTGGTGTTCCGCCAGAAGAGTGTGGTGCAGCAGTAGCAGCAGAATCATCAACAGGGACTTGGACTACAGTATGGACTGATGGGTTAACATCTTTAGATCGTTACAAAGGTCGTTGTTACGATATCGAACCAGTAGCTGGTGAAGAAAACCAATATATTTTTTATATTGCGTACCCATTAGACCTATTTGAAGAAGGTTCAGTAACAAATTTATTTACTTCAATTGTAGGAAACGTATTTGGATTTAAAGCATTACGTGCATTACGTTTAGAAGATTTACGTATTCCAGTTGCATACGCAAAAACTTTCCAAGGTGCTCCACACGGTATTCAGGTTGAACGTGATAAATTAAACAAATATGGTCGTTCATTATTAGGTTGTACAATTAAACCTAAATTAGGTTTATCAGCTAAAAACTATGGTCGAGCATGTTACGAATGTCTTCGTGGTGGTCTTGATTTTACAAAAGATGATGAGAACGTAAATTCACAACCATTTATGCGTTGGAGAGATCGTTTCTTATTTGTATCAGAAGCTATTTATAAAGCACAAGCTGAAAGTGGTGAAATTAAAGGACATTATTTAAATGCAACTGCTGCAACTTGTGAAGAAATGTTAAAACGTGCAGAATGTGCAGCAGGTTTTGGTGTACCAATTATTATGCACGATTATTTAACAGGTGGTTTCACTGCAAATACATCGTTAGCGATTTACTGTCGTGATCATGGTCTTTTATTACACATTCACCGTGCAATGCACGCTGTAATTGACCGTCAAAGAAATCATGGTATGCACTTCCGTGTTTTAGCTAAAGCTTTACGTATGTCTGGTGGAGATCACCTTCACTCAGGTACAGTTGTAGGTAAACTAGAAGGTGAACGTGAAGTAACATTAGGTTTTGTTGACTTAATGCGTGACGCTTACGTTGAAAAAGATCGTAGTCGTGGTATTTACTTTACACAAGATTGGGCTGCATTACCAGGTGTTATGCCTGTAGCTTCAGGTGGTATCCATGTATGGCACATGCCTGCCTTAGTTGAAATTTTCGGTGATGACGCTTGTTTACAGTTTGGTGGTGGTACTTTAGGTCACCCTTGGGGGAACGCACCTGGTGCAGCTGCTAACCGTGTAGCATTAGAAGCTTGTACTCAAGCTCGTAACGAAGGTCGTAACCTTGCTCGTGAAGGTGGTGATGTTATTCGTGCAGCTTGTCAATGGAGTCCAGAATTAGCAGCAGCTTGTGAAGTTTGGAAAGAAATTAAATTCGAATTTGACACTGTTGATACTCTTTAAACAACTATTTCTTTTTTAGTTTAAAAAGTTTTTTGCCAACACGTTGTGGTCCACGTTGTGGTATTTGGGTCCTCATTCTAACACGTTGTGGTCAATGAGGACCCATCTTTTTATTTATTGATGAAACTTGACTAACTTTTAAATTTATCTAAAATATTAAAATAATGGCGGGCGTAGCCAAGTGGTAAGGCAGTGGATTGTGGCTCCACTATTCGCGGGTTCGATTCCCGTCGTTCGCCCAAATTGGCTTTTAAAAATATTGACACGTTGTGGCACACGTTGTGGCACACGTTGTGTCCCACGAACCACGAAGGTGTTGTGGCACATCAATTAAAACTTTTTTGTAAGGAATCCTAAAGGACACTCTTTTTAAAACTTGTTAAAATAATTTAATCGCGATATACTAAATAAAATCGAAGAAATTCGACTTTTCGTTTTTTTGAACGAATACTTAAATTATTTGTAATGTATTTTAGGCAGTGGGACTAGAGTCCTATAACTACTTAGTTAAGGAGTTTAACATGTCAGGACAAACAGGAGAAAGACCTTTTTCGGATATTTTAACAAGTATTCGTTATTGGGTTATTCACAGTATTACTATTCCATCTCTTTTTGTTGCCGGATGGCTTTTTGTAAGTACAGGTCTTGCTTATGATGTATTTGGTAGTCCAAGACCAAATGAATATTTTACTGAAGATCGTCAAACAACTCCGTTAATTACTGATCGTTTTAATGCGTTAGATCAAGTGAAAGATCTTTCAAAAGTCAATTAATGTATAATTATGACAACAAAAAAAACGTATACTTATCCGATTTTTACTGTTAGATGGCTTGCAGTTCATGCGTTGGGTGTACCAACAATTTTTTTCTTAGGAGCCATTACAGCAATGCAATTTATTCAGCGTTAAAATGGTCTGTCTTCAAACTTATGTCAAAACCAAATCCTAACAAACAAAGTGTTGAATTAAATCGTACAAGTTTATATTGGGGATTGCTATTAATTTTTGTTTTAGCAGTTCTATTTTCAAGTTATATTTTTAACTAAATTTCTTAGTCAAAAATTTGATTAATTTTTCAATTTTTGACCCTTATATTTGCATACAAGGAAAAAAAAACATGTCTAATAGCGGAACTACGGGACGTGTCCCTTTATGGTTAGTAGGTACTCTTGTTGGTACTGCTGCAATTGGTTTACTTGCAATCTTTTTCTACGGATCATATTCTGGTTTAGGATCATCTTTGTAAATATTTTTTTATTACATTTCAAAAATTCAAATTCGAATTTTTGAAATGTAATAAAAAAATATTTAGGTAAATGATTAAAATATATACATAAGCCTCTTTAACTCAATGGTAGAGTATCGGTCTTGTAAACCGAAGGTTACCGGTTCGAGTCCGGTAGGAGGCTTTTTTAAAATAGATTTTTTGATTTTTTAAGAGATTTAAATTTAATGTATGAGTAAAAATAATAATTTTGTAGATCAGGCTTTTACAGTTATTGCGGATGTTCTTTTAAAAGTTTTACCAATTTCAAATCGTGAAAAAAGTGCTTTTACTTATTATAGAGAAGGAATGGATGTACAAGAACAAGGTGAATATTCTGAAGCTTTATATAACTATTATGAGGCATTAAGACTAGAAGTTGATCCATATGATCGAAGTTTCATTTATTATAATTTAGCTATTGTTTATACACGAATTGGTGATTATGATCGTGCTCTAAAATATTATTTTCAAACCTTAGAAATTCAACCTTCTATTCCTCAGGCCTTAAATAATATTGCTGTCATTTTTCATAGACGCGGTGAACAAGCGATTGAAACCGGTGATTTAATAAAAGCAAATATTTTTTTTGATAAGGCCGGAGATTATTGGCGAGAAGCGGTAAGAATTTTGCCAAATAAGTATATTGCTGCCGAAAATTGGTTAAAAATGACCAATCGAGCAAATAAAATGGATTTTTAAGCAATGAAATTCAAATAAATCACGTTGTAGCGCACGTTGTGGTAAAAGTGTATTTGATTGAGTTTGTAGCTCAGTGGGCTAGAGTATATGTTTCCGAAGCATAAAGTCGAAGGTTCGAATCCTTTCAAACTCATCTATACAATTTAATTTTGTAGTTAAGGTTTTTTGCACGTTGTGGCCAATGAATTCAAGCTTTAACTTTTAGTATTTTAATATATGAATTTCTTATTTTATTTTTTTATAAATAAAATTCAATCAAAAATGCATTTACGTCCAAAATGTCATATTTTAATAACTATTTCAGGAGGTCAAGATTCGAATATATTATTAATTTGGTTTTTGATTATTTCTCACCAATGTCAATTTAAAATACTTACTATTTATTGCAATCATTTGTGGAGTTGTGATTCATTAAAATTAATGTTCCAACTTACTCGGTTTTTTTTTCTTTTAAAAAAACCTCTTATTATTCCAATAACTTTTTTAAATCTAAAAAACGAGAATCAGGCACGGATTTGGCGATATTTTTCATTTGAACGAATAAGTTTTTTTACGCAATTTAAATATATTCTAACAGGACATACAAATACTGATCAGGTCGAAGGATTATTACTTAAAATAATTCGTGGCTCTGGAAGTCAGGGGTTGAAACCTCTAAAATGGAAACGCGCTCATAATTCATTAAAATATATATGCTTTTCACAAAAACGAATAAACTATGACACTTTGTTATTTAAATCTTCGAAATTTAAGGTTGTCAAAAAAGAAATTTTATTACGAAAAAATTCTTTAAACGATCAAAATTATCTTTTTATTCTAAGACCTTTATTAGACTTTAATCGTTATGAAATTAATCAATTCATTAGTTATTTTCAACTTCCAATTTGGACAGATAAAACAAATTTAAATATGAAATATAAACGAAATAGAATTCGATATGAATTTTTACCTATAATTCGTTATTTTATGAATCCAAATTTTGATATTTGTTTATTACGAAGTTTACAAAATTTAACAGATGAAATTGACTATTTAAATTTATTAACATTTAAAATTTTAAAATCATATGTAACTTTTACTGATAATAAAACAATTATTATTTATAATAAAAATTGTTTTTTTGCATTGCCTAAAATTTTTCAAAAAAAATTATTTCTTCATAGTTTTCAATTTTTAAATTTACCTTTAGTAAATTCAAAGAAAATCACTACTATAGTTACTGTAATGTCTATTTTTTCGGTAAAAAAGAAATTTTATAAATTTTTTTGTTTTAATCAATTTGTTATTTTTTTTTATAAAAATTTTGTTATCATTTTAAAAAAGATGGATTAAAAAATAAATAATTGAGTTCGATGGGATTTGAACCCATGACCAGTCGGTTAAAAGCCGAGTGCTCTACCACTGAGCTACGAACCCATTCATTATAATTATAATATATTTGATCAACTTAAAAAAAGTTTCAAAAAAATGAATAAAAACTTTTTCGAATATAAAACCTCTATCGTCCATTATGCTAATATATTAGCATAAACGAAACAATAAAATTAAGTGTTTTGTTTATGCTTAATATAGTAGGAGATATTTAATTATGCTTTTAATTTTTCAATTAAGCCTGTTTGCTCTAATTGCCGTTTCATTTCTATTACTTATCGGTGTACCAGTAACATTTGCCTCACCTAATGGATGGACTGAAAATAAAGGAACTGTTTTTTCAGGTGTAGGTTTATGGTTTATTTTAGTCTTTCTTGTTGGGATTTTAAATTCATTTGTTATTTAGTATAGGGCAACTATAAATAAATAAAAAAAATTAATTAGCACGAGATTCTGATTCTAAGAAAGAATCTCGTGCTAAATAATATTCTAAATAGGCACCTATGGCAGAGTGGTTAATTGCAGAGTACTCATAATACTTCGTCTATAAACAGACATCGTTGGTTCAAACCCAACTAGGTGCATAAAATTTTTACTAAAAAAATACGTTGTGGCCATAGTCTCATAATTTTTAATATTAATAGTTAAAAAATTGTGCAGATATGCTTTCAATTTCAAAGTCACGAATTTTTCGTTTTTGAAGTAATTCACTAACAAAGAAATCAATAAATTCAGATGAATTATAAATATGTCGAAATGTTTTCTTTGTAATAGCATTTAGTAATTGTCGAGAAATGGAATCGCGTTTACTCAATACTAAATTATGTAAATAAAATGTTTTTGTTAAAAAATATTTGTGGTTTTGATGATAATGGACATCAGGAGGAAGCCACTCATCATTAACTGTTGATTCATCTGGATTTTTTAGATAAATTCGATACCAAGTTGCATAATTGATATTTAAAGAACTACTACTCATTTCAGTTACTTTAATTTGCCACCCTGATTTATTTGCCCATTGTTGGTATGCCATATTAGGTAATAGTACAGGTTCGTAAGCTCCATTTATTTGTAAATGACCTATCACATGTTCGACATAATCTAAACTAAGAGTATATGGATTATAAGATGTATTAAATTCCAATTCATTTTCAGTTTTTGAATATTGGATTAAGTCATAATTCCATCGATTATTTGAATATAACCCCCATTTATGAACCAAATGATAAATACAAAAGTTGCCTTTTTTTAAATCATCAAACCCTAAATCAGAGTGCCAGAAAGAACTGTTCGGAATTTCCAATTGATTATGTAAAAAGCTTAATTCACCTATTTTACCGGCAAAAAAAGTAATAATATAATCTTCGAATTTTTTTCGAGTTAATCTTTTTAATAGCTTCGATAAACGATAACTCAAGATGTTTTGATATCTATAGTTTTCTGATTTTGGGAATAAATATGAAAGAATTGGTGTTGATTCACGCAGTAAAAATTCAATAACTGTTTGACTTCCTTGATAATAAGCATATTGAGAAACTAACACATGGTTTTTGGTTCTTCCTGAGGTCATTGTTAAATTGTTAAACACATTTTCAACGTACTCGCTAGGAGAAGGATCTCTAGTATCACCAATAATTTTCTCAATCGAAAACTCGATAGTTTCCATTGTATGTTTAGTTGAATTGATTATACCATTAATACTTGATTGGTTCATAATGGCAGCTAAATCAGCGCAACTTAAACCCGTTGTTTGATTTCCAATAGAATTCCAATGAATTGACGAATCGCTTCCTAAAGTCGACGCGTATAGTTGACAAATTTTAATACGTTTTTCTTTTAGTGGCAAATTTAAATTAAAAATTTTCTCAAAACGCCCCGGTCGAATTAATGCTTGATCTAAAACTTCAACTCGATTTGTAGCTCCCATAACCAAAACTTTTTTGACAGATCGAATTCCATCTAATTCAATTAATAATTGCATTAATAAACTTAATTTATCCCCATCGTCGTACTGACTAAGAAGTTGTTCGTTATTTGAGTCTAGAGGTGATTTCGATTTTTGAATTGGTAGCAGTTCACTTTTGTCGATAAATGAAGAAGAAACAGGAAAAGCACTTCCTATGAATGTAAATAAACAATCATTTTGATAAAAATTTTGTAACATTTTTTTTCGACGTTGTCCAATACTATCAATTTCATCAAAAAAAAGAATACATGGCTGAATTTGTTTCGCTTTTTCAAAAAGATGTTGTAATTTTAGCGCCCCTATTTCATCTGAATTAAAGAGACCAGTTGGTTGCATAAAAATCGGAATGTCTGCTTCGCCTGCCATTGCCTTAACTAATAAGGTTTTTCCCGTTCCGGGTGGACCAACTAATAAAATTCCATTTGGGAGATTTGTCGGACTCCAAAAAAACATTTTAGAAATACGTAAAGATTTTACAATTTCGGCTAATTGAATAAAAATAGATTCGATTCCAGCAATGTTTTTAAATCGAATTTTTGAATTTTTGATAATTCGAAATTTTGATTTCTCTGATAGGAATTCATCTTTTATTACGTCTTCAGAAACACCTATAGCTGTAGCTACATAGATAAAATAGGAAATTAATTCTTGACCGTAAGATTCCCTAAATTGTTTTAAAAAATAAAAAGTGAAAATAGCATAAAGAAATTGAGTAAAAATTAACCATGAATCATAATGAAAAGGTTCCCAAGTCGTTTTCTGAGTTTTTGTTTCTTCTTGAAATAATTGATCAATTTGAAATAATATTTTTTGAAAAAAGTTTGAAGGAATTTCTTCATATTGGAATGACTTTTTAATAGATGAAATGGTCATAAAATATTTTCGAATGAAATTGCTCGAAAACGATGCTTCATTATTAAAAAAGTCGTTATAAAAAAAGAAATTTGAATTATCAGGTGAATTTTTGAATACAGAATAAAGTGTATCTAATGAGTTTTGATAATCAAGATTTTCAAAGGATTTTTCAATTTGATTTGTTCTTAAAGTTGAAAGAATTCGAATTGGAAAAGATTCAATAAAATAAATCTTTGCGGATTTTTTTTCAAGATTTTGAAGCCATGTCTGCCATTCAATTGAATTTAAATGTGGAACAACATATTTCCAATCGTAATCCGATAAGGATTTAATATTTACTGAAGGGTCTTTTTCACTTGATTTGGAAACGAATTTCGATTTTTGCGGTGTAAAAAATGATAAAGGTTTAATAATTTGTCTACTTTTTTCTCTTTTATTCGAGAAATAATAGCCCAAATTGAAATTATTTGGATTATTTTTATTAAAAATTTCCGATAAGTTTTTCGAAATTTTTGCTTGTTTTAAAATTTTTAAAGAATCCACTTGATCATTATTCCATACAATAGTCGGACCTTTATATCGAATTGAATTATTTTCGTCTTCAAATTGAGTTAGATAATATTGAAATTTCAATAATTCTAATTGAGGTTTTAGTTGACGATAGATCGTTGGATATGAAAAATGATGACCTAAATAAATAGAAAATTGATTTAGTAACGAATCATGAGGGTTAGAACTTAAATTCAGATTTTTTTTTATTAATACCCATTTAGAATAAAATAAATTTCGTCTTTGGAAATGGGCAAGACTCGATTTTGTCATATCGGGATATTGAAATCCTGAAAATTTTTTTAAATCATAAAATATGTTTTTTTGACGTTCCCTCCCTGATAACAACGTGTTTTTTTCATCTTGTTGATTCTTTGACCACAACGTGTTTCGTCTTATTTGATCTGATAAATTTAAAATTTGTTTTGCATTGATATTACGAAAATTCTTTTTTAAAAAACTTGGCATCGACTTAGAACGGGTTAGTCGCGCCTCAGAATTAAATGGATAAAGATAACCATTTTGATAAAAACTTGTTTTTATCGCTGTTCGAGTTTTTATTAAATGCGTTTGAAATCTTTGTTGATTAGCTGAATGATTATTTTCATGATTAAGGTTTATTGATTTTTTTGATTGAAATGTCGAAAAGGTAATATTTTTTAGTTGCGAATTTGATAAAAAATCAAAATAGATATTTTTTGTTTGTAACCATGTATGATTGCATTTTAAAGGAAATTCGTCTAAATAATAAAAATTTTGATGGTGAATTCTGTTTTTGCTATTTAAAATTAAATTTGAATAAAAAGTCGATTGAATATTATCTCGAGCACTAAATATTTTTCGGTTTTGGGGTTGAGAAATGAATTTCGGTGTATCAACATTTTTGATTCCTAATAAATATTGTTTTTTATACGAATTCCATTTATCCGTTAATTTAAAAGTTAACTGAGTTCCGTCATAATTAATACTTATTATTTCGTTCTGAAATAATTGATTTTCGAGAATTTTTTGAGAATCATTGATTGGCAAAAAAGAATAAGGTTGAGAATAGGTATGTGAAAAATAATTAATTTTTTGAAATGTATCCCAAGTAATTTTATGGGATGGTAAAAAGACCCCTGGAACATTTTTTTCAAATAAAAACCATATATTTGCCGAGCTGTTTTCAATTAAATAGATTAAAATAAGGAAAATTAATACACTTAATCTTGAAAACGGTTGATCTGAAATACTCAAAATATATGTTTTAAATGAAGGCTTCATATATGAGTAAAGAATTACTAGTTTTTTCACAAGTATTTTCTTTTTCGTTTGTGTCTCATTTTTTTTGTACATAGAATTTGTTTTAATATTTAGACCTATTCGATTATTTATTCGCGTTTTTTTTTACGATTTTATGTCAAATTGTGAATTTAGGTCTAATTATCTATTTTATAGATTTATTCTGATAAGAAATGACTTATAAATTAAATTAATTTTATAACGAATTAAAAGAAAAAACAATAGATATAAGTTATGACCATGCTATAAATGTACATAATATCCAAATAAATGGAATAAATATTGGACAAATAATTACAACAATTATTCTCCAAAAAATATGAATTTCAGGATAATTTTTAAAATATTTTGTATCTTTTAAAGTGACAAGTAAACCGTTCCACGGTCGTGGTGTTCTTAATAAACCTAAAAACAATTGAAGAAAACCTAGCCAAATAAGCCAATCTTTAAAAAACATAGACCAATTTAAATTGATAAATCCTAGACAAAAACTTATGATAAAGGGAATTACAAAAAAAGGATTCCGTAACCCCGGTTTTTGAAGAAGATAAATACTTGGAACAAAAAAACAAAAACTTATACTAATTAAATAGACGATATAGAAAAGATCAAAGGATTGATTTGTTAAAAACTTTAAAACAAAAAAAAATGGAAGAATTGGAAGGATGAGTGTGCTACAAATAAAGAATAAATGAACACATTTTTTTAATTCTTTAAATAAGAAGTGAAATGAGGTATTAGCAAAGGTTTTATAATCTTTCATTTTTTTACTTGACAAAAATTTTAGTTAAATGTAATATATATGTAAGAATTGCCGAGATAGCTCAGTTGGTAGAGCAGTGGACTGAAAATCCTCGTGTCACCAGTTCAAGTCTGGTTCTTGGCAATAAACAATAAGCTTATTTTTGAGCTTTTTCTATTATGTATTTTACTCGCAGTTAAATAAAAATTTTATTTAATTTAAAAAAAATTTTGCTTTATTTTTTATTGACTTTTTTATTAACTAAAAGTATACTGAGATAATAATAATAATTTTATTACTTAATGTTTTATGGCAAAAAAAAGTATGATTGAGCGCGAAAAAAAGCGCCAAAAATTAGTTGTTAAATATGAAATTAAGCGTCAAGTTTTAAAACAACAATTAAAAGAAACTGATTTATTAGAAGAAAAAGTCAACTTATCACGTAAATTACAGAAGCTTCCACGAAATAGTTCACCAACTCGTTTACATAATCGATGTTTATTAACTGGTCGTCCAAAGGGGTATTTTCGTGATTTTGGGTTATCACGTCATTGTCTTCGAGAAATGGCTCATGAGGGATTATTACCAGGCATTCAAAAAGCAAGTTGGTAAAAAAAATTAGGTGAGTTTTTAACTCACCTAATTCTTAATAAATTTTGAAAGATTAAAATTTATTATTGATTTTACCGAAAAAATTGTTTATAATTTTTTATAAGAAGTAGTACGCGGAGTAGAGCAGCTTGGTAGCTCGTCGGGCTCATAATCCGAAGGTCGAAGGTTCAAATCCTTTCTCCGCTTTTTTGATTTAAGAAAAACTTCTTAATAGAAGCCCCCATCGTCTAGAGGCCTAGGACATCTCCCTTTCACGGAGGAAACAGGGATTCGAATTCCCTTGGGGGTATTTTTTAATACATCTTTTCATTTCATACACGTTGTGGTCAATGAGTCCTATTAAAATTAAGGAAAAATAGATATTTATAGTTTATTCAATATGACAAGAGTTAAAAGAGGTTTTGTAGCTAGAAAACGTCGTAAAAAACTTTTAAAAAGTACTGAAGGATTTCGTGGAGCTTCATCTGTATTATTTCGTACAGCAAAGCAACAAAATATGAAAGCATTACGTTATTCATATAGAGATCGAAATCAGCGTAAAAGACAATTTCGAAGTCTATGGGTGACAAGAATTAATGCTGAAAGTAGAGCAATTGGTTTAACATATAATGAAGTAATATCTTCATGTCGAAAAAATGATATTATTTTAAACCGAAAAATGATTTCTCAATTAGCTATTCTTGATAAAGAAGCTTTTAAATCATTATCGCAAGATTCTTAATTGTTTTTCGTCGACGATTTGAATAAAAATAACACGTTGTGGCCAATGCCAATTCAATTAATGCACCTACCACAACGTGTTAATGAACCGATTTAATTTTATTTTGGAAGCAAGTCTTTAAATTTTAATAGCACTAAAAACATATTTTTTGTTTAATTAAATACCTTAAGTAAGGCAAAAGAATAATGATCCATGTAAGTGCAATTTTTAGGCGAATTAAGAATTAAAGAAAAAACCTTAATTATTAAGGTTTTTTCTTTAATTCTTTTTAAAATCTATCCTCATTTTTTCCACTGATAAAAAAAAAATAAAGTTTATTATTGCAAGCAAAGGAAATTTTAATAATCTTTGTTAACAAAAGGTAAAAATCCTACTAAACGAGCATTTTTTATAGCTTTTGTCATGTATCTTTGGCGTTTTGCAGATAAGCCAGTCATACGTCTTGGAACAATTTTTCCTTCAGATGTAATAAATTTTCTTAAAAGAAGAACATTTTTATAATCAATAATTCCTTTAACTGATAAAGTATTTTGATCTTGTTTTTGAATTGGAATATTTAATAAATTTTGTCGCATAGAGTTTTGAAATATAGTCAATCAAAGATTGAATCATAAAAAGATTTTACTAACTATTTAAATTTTCGTCAACTTTAAATCGAATATTTGATTTTCTCACGCCCTGTAGGACTTGAACCCACGGCATTAGGTTTTGGAAACCTACGTTCTACCAACTGAACTAAGGGCGTTATTAGTTAAATTCATTGAATGTCGGGATGACAGGATTCGAACCTGCGACCTCCTGTTCCCAAAACAGGAGCGCTACCAAACTGCGCTACATCCCGTATTATTATAAATAAAGCATATCGTTAAATTCATCGAATTGCAACCAACTAAGAAATTTTCAAAATTAAAATACATCCTATTGTTTTTATTAGAAAAAACGACATTTTGCCATCTTTAATTCTATAACCACAACGTGTTTTTTATTCATTATTTACAATTCGTCTTATTATTTCTATTTTAGCGATTTAAAAGTTATGCTATTTTACGAGGGTTACGAATTAAAAGTCATCACATTATTCTATATAGGTATAGGGAAGCTATAGGGGTCATGAACTCGTTGAAAGTTTCAGTGACGTATCTCCTTTGACCACAACGTGTGTTTTCTGACCAATTCAACAGCCACAACACGTTGTGGTCCGTGAACCTTGTTACTATAGATATTAAAATTTCACGATTCTGTTTAATTATTACAAAAATAAATAGTTTTTGTAAAGAAAAATGAAGATTTTTATAAGGTAGAAAAGCTATAATTAAAATAATAAGTTTATTATTTTAAAAAATTCTTTTTTTAACTAAAAAAAAGAATTTAAATATTAATATGGTAGTATATTATTAATGGAGATATTTTTCCAGATGTTAAATAAAATATTTAACGACTGATTTAGGAAAAGAAATTAAAAGTTTCTCAAAACACGTTGTGGTCTTTGAGTGAAACTTAATTGAAAATACAAAATCTTATGAAAAATTTTACAACGTACTTATCAACAGCACCTGTTGTTGGAACAATTTGGTTTATTTTTACAGCAGGATTAATTATTGAAATTAATCGATTTTTTCCTGATCCATTAATTTTTTCATTCTAACCTTTTCTGAATTTACTTTTGAGTAAATTCAGAATAATTAAGCTAAATTTTTAAATTTATTAAAAAATATAGAACTTTATTTATTTAAATTAATTTTAAAATGCCAACAATTGGACAATTAATAAAATCCGCAAGAAAAAAAATTGTAAATAAAACGAAATCCCCAGCATTAGAATGTTGTCCACAAAGACGTGGTGTTTGTACAAGAGTTTATACAACAACTCCTAAAAAACCAAATTCAGCATTAAGAAAAGTTGCACGTGTTCGATTAACTACAGGATTTGAAGTAACAGCTTATATTCCTGGAATTGGTCATAATTTACAAGAACATTCTGTTGTATTAGTTAGAGGTGGAAGAGTGAAAGATTTACCTGGAGTAAGATATCATATTGTTCGTGGAACTTTAGATACTGCTGGTGTTAAAGATCGAAAAAATTCGCGTTCAAAGTATGGAGGTAAAAAACCGTCAAATTAAAATTTTTATTTAAAAGGAGGAATAGATGTCACGAAGACGTATAAGTAAAAAACGAGTAATATCACCAGATCCAGTTTATAACAGTAGACTTGTTCATATGATGACAAATCGATTAATGAAAAATGGTAAAAAAGCTTTAGCATATCGATTAATTTATGAAGCATGTCAACGTATTGGAGATCTGACTGAACAAGATCCAATTAAAGTTTTAGAACAAGCAGTTAGAAATGCAACACCTTTAGTTGAGGTAAAATCACGTCGTATGGGTGGTTCTACTTATCAAGTTCCGTTAGAAGTAAGTCTAGAGCGAGGAACAGTTTTAGCTATTCGCTGGCTTTTAATTTCTTGTCGAAATCGTTCTGGCCGAGATATGGTTACAAATTTAACGAATGAAATTTTAGATGCTTCAAAAAATATGGGGAATGCTATAAAAAAACGTGATGAAGTTCACAAAATGGCTGAAGCCAATAAAGCATTTGCGAAATATCGATTCTAAATAAAATTGAGTATACTATTAATTCAACAAAAATTTTCTTCTATAATTAAAGAAATTTTTTTAAGACAAAATTAACACAATGAAAATCAATTAACATTTTATAAATATGGCACGTCAAAAATTTGAACGAACAAAACCACATGTTAATATTGGAACAATTGGTCATGTTGATCATGGAAAAACAACATTAACAGCAGCAATTACAATGGCATTATCAGCTTTAAACGGTAGTAGTGGGAAAAGATATGAAGATATTGATTCAGCACCTGAAGAAAAAGCTCGTGGTATTACAATTAATACTGCTCATGTTGAGTATGAAACACAAAGTCGTCATTACGCTCATGTTGATTGTCCAGGTCATGCTGATTACGTAAAAAATATGATTACAGGTGCGGCTCAAATGGATGGCGCTATTTTAGTGGTTTCAGGTGCGGATGGTCCAATGCCTCAAACAAACGAACATATTCTTTTAGCAAAACAAGTAGGTGTTCCTAATATTGTTGTATTTTTAAATAAAGAAGATCAGGTGGATGATCCGGAATTACTTGAATTAGTTGAATTAGAAATTCGTGAAACCTTAGATCAATATGAATTTCCTGGTGACGAAATTCCTGTTGTTGCTGGTTCTGCTTTATTAGCATTAGAAGCTTTAATCGAATCACCAAAAATGAAAAAAGGTGAGAATGAATGGGTAGATAAAATTTATGCTTTAATGGATAAAGTTGATGAATATATCCCAACACCAGAACGTGATGTGGATAAAGCATTTTTAATGGCTGTTGAAGATGTTTTTTCTATTACAGGCCGTGGTACTGTAGCAACAGGTCGTGTTGAACGTGGATCCGTAAAAATTGGTGATACAGTTGAAATTGTTGGGTTAAAACAAACACGTCAAACAACAGTAACAGGATTAGAAATGTTCCAGAAAACATTAACAGAAAGTTTTGCGGGAGAAAACGTAGGTATTTTATTACGTGGTATTCAAAAAGATGAGATTCAACGTGGGATGGTTTTAGCTCAGCCAGGTGCGATTACCCCTCATACTAAATTTGAATCAGAAATTTATGTTTTAACAAAAGAAGAAGGGGGTAGACATACTCCATTTTTCCCAGGTTATCGCCCACAATTTTATATGCGTACAACTGATGTTACTGGAAAAATTGCAGCATTTACATCTGATGATGGAAAAGAAGCACAAATGGTTATGCCAGGTGACCGTATTAAAATGCGAGTTGAATTAATTCAACCTATTGCGATTGAAAATCAAATGCGATTTGCGATTCGTGAAGGTGGTCGAACTGTTGGAGCAGGTTCTGTAACAGCAATCATTGAGTAATAAAAATGCGATTTTCGATTAGAGTGACCATTAAAAAAATGGTCACTAATAAAAAAAAATTATGAAAACATTAAAATTAATTAAACAAATTGAAAATACTCAACTAAAAACAAATCTTCCTAAAGTTCAAGTAGGAGATCTTGTTCGAATTGGAGTTATTATTCAAGAAGGAAATAAACAACGTGTTCAACAGTATGAAGGAACAATTCTATCAAAAATGAATACAGGAATTAATACGACAATAAATGTTCGTCGAATTTTTCAAGGAATTGCTATTGAAAGAATTTTTTTAATTCATTCACCAGTTATTGATGGAATTCAAGTCATTCAAAATTCCAAAATTCGACGCTCAAAATTATTTTATTTACGAAATAAAATTGGTAAAAACGCTCGTTTAGTACAGAAAATATGCAAATAAACAAAGATAAATTTGAGTCTTCGGATATGATTCGTCGATATACTGTTATTGGATCTAGACGTCTAAGTAACTTTTTTTGGGCGATCACATTAGGAACTGGTGGAATCTATTTTCTAATTGCTGGGTTATCAAGTTATTATGGTCCAATATTATCAATTCATTTAGAAGAAATTCGTTTTTTTCCTCAAGGAATTGTTATGTGTTTTTATGGAAGTTTGGGTTTATTATTAAGTATTTATTTATCTTTAACAATTATTTGGGAAGTTGGAGGTGGTTTTAATGAATTTAATAAACAAAAAGGTATTTTTCGTGTATTTCGATGGGGGTTTCCTGGAAAAAACCGAAAAATCGATTTTTCTTATTTATTAAGCGATATAGAAGGAATTCGAATTGAAATTATTGATGGTTTCAATCCTAAAAGAACAATTTATATTCGTTTAAAAGAAAAAAAAGAAATTCCATTAACTCGTGTTGGACAACCAATTGCTTTAGAAGAAATTGAAAAACAAGCATCTGATTTAGCTTTGTTTTTAAATGTTTCATTAGATTAAGAATAAACTTAATCTTTTTTTTAAGATAAAAACAAAGAAATATATGAAAAAAAAAAATTATTCACAAAATAATTCTGTTGAAAAAATGGGGTTTATCCCGCGTTCGATTTTAAGAACATTTGATCGATTTCGTTTACAATTATGGCCGGGAATTGAAAATTTAGTTATTCAAGAATTTAAAATTTCTCGCTATCAATTTTTAGTTTCTTTAAAATCATTATTTTTCATTTTTTTCTTTCCATTATTTTTTAATTTTTTTAGTAAACAATTTCTATTTAAGCCAACTGTTGACTATTTTTGGAATACACAACAATCAACAATTTTTTTAAATTCGTCACAAGAAGAACATGCTTTTCATGAGATTGAAAATTTAGAAGAAAAACTTTATTTTGAATCATTAATAATGCCTCCTTTATCAGAAAATATTGAAGGAAAAATAAATGATTCAACAGATTCTGTTGAAAACCCATGGAATTATTTTGAAGAAAAAATTCATGAAAAATATTCAAAATTAGCGATTGAGTATAATGAAGAAAGCATTGATGCATTATCAAATGTTCTTGCTGATTTTTTTACTTTACTTGTTTTTTTATTACTATCAAATGTTATGGAAAGACAATTACTTATTTTAAAATCTTTTTTAACAGAATTACTCTATAGTTTTGGAGATACAACGAAATCTTTTTTATTATTGTTTATTACAGATTTATTTGTAGGTTTCCATTCTCCACATGGTTGGGAGGTTTTTGTTGAAGCTGTTATGGACCATTTTGGGTTTGCAGAAAATGAAGATTTCGTTTATTTATTTGTTGCAACATTTCCCGTTTTATTAGATACTGTTATCAAATATTGGATATTCCGTTATCTTAATAAATTATCGCCTTCAACGGTTGCAACTTATCATACTATGATTGAATAATTCCATAGATATGATGAAACTTTTAATCATTTTTTTAAAATTGGACTTTTTCTTAAGAAAAAGTATTATATAAAAAAAATCGATTTTTATTTTTTACCCGTATAGACTATTAAATATTTATGGGTAGTTTTTCTCACATATAAATTATGATTATTGACAACATGAAATCTTTTGTTTTAACAGAAAAAGCTGTGAGATTAATTGAGAATCAGAATCGTTATACTTTTGATGTCGATCCAAAGTTAACAAAACCTCAAATTCGTCAATTAATTGAAAAAGTTTTTAATGTAAAAGTCTTAGTTGTAAATACACATCTCCCACCACGAAAAAAACGTCGTCTTGGGATCTCACAAGGTTATAAAAAACAATATAAAAGAGCGATTGTTACTTTACGAAAAAATGATTCAATTGCTGTTTTAGCTAAAAATTAAAAAATAAATTATTATGGGAATTCGTTTTTATGAAGTTTCAACACCTGGAACAAGAAATCGATCAGTATTAAATTTTACAGAAGTTTCAACATCTAAACCAGAAAAGTCTCTAACCCGATGGGTCAAAAGAGCAAAAGGTCGAAATAATAGAGGGGTTATCACGTGTCGTCATCGTGGCGGTGGCCATAAAAGAATGTATCGTGAAATTGATTTTCAACGAAATAAGTTAAATATTCCGGCATTGGTAAAGAGTATTGAATATGATCCAAATAGAAGTGCATTAATAGCATTATTACATTTTGTAGATGGTGATAAAGGATATATTTTATATCCAAAAGGATTACAAATTGGTCAAACTATTATCTCTTCAGAGAATGCCCCTATTTCAATTGGAAATAGTTTACCCTTAAGAAACATGCCATTAGGTACTGAAATTCATAATGTTGAATGTCAACCAGGAGCAGGTGGTCAATTAGCTCGTTCGGCAGGAACAGTTATTCAACTAGTTGCGAAAGAAGGGAAATATGTGACATTACGTTTACCATCAGGCGAAATTCGTTTAATTCAGAATAAATGTTGGGGAACTGTAGGCCAAGTTGGAAATCTTGATGTGAAAAATGTGGTTATTGGAAAAGCAGGCCGAAAACGTTGGTTAGGTCGTCGACCTGAAGTTCGTGGTTCTGTTATGAACCCTTGTGATCACCCACATGGTGGTGGTGAAGGCCGTGCGCCTATTGGGAGAGATAAACCATATACACCTTGGGGAAAACCAGCTTTAGGAGTATTAACACGTTCTTCAAAAAAATATAGCCAATCTTTAATTCTTAGAAAACGCAAATAAAATAATTTAAATAGGAAGAAATTTTATGTCACGTTCGTTAAAAAAAGGACCCTTTATTGCAGATCATTTATTAAAAAAAATTGATAAAATGAATCAAGATGGGAAAAAAAAAGTCATATTAACTTGGTCAAGGTCATCGACAATTGTTCCAATTATGATTGGCCATACTATTGCTGTTCATAATGGGCGAGAACATATTCCAGTTTTTATTACCGATCAAATGGTTGGTCATAAATTAGGAGAATTTTCACCAACAAGAACATTCCGTGGTCATATTAAAGGTGATAAAAAAGCTAAACGTTAAAAAAACACGTTGTGGTGCACGAACCACAACGTGTTGTGGTTATTGAACGTTAAAAAAATTGATTGACGAAATTTGTTTTAAGTTTTTATTATATGGGACAAAAAGTTCATCCAGTAGGATTTCGATTAGGAATTACTAAAGATCATCAATCAAAGTGGTATACAGGGTCAAAAATGTATCCAATTTTTCTTGCACAAGATAAGTTTTTACGTAATTTATTATTTAATGACTATTCAACTGCAGGTATTTCTCGTATTGAAATTGAAAGAAAAATTCAGCAAATCCAAATAAGGATCATAGCACAACATCCGAGAGTTATTATTCAACAAGATGAAACTTCGTTAGAAAATTTACGAAAAAAACTTGAAGATCAGCTTCATGATTATATGGTGAAAACACTTTTTTCACAATTAAAATATAAATTTGCTAAAGAGATTCATCAAGAAAAACCAATTCAAATATCCCTTTTTGTAACAAAATTACAAAATCCAAATGCGGACGTGACTTCAATCGGTCAGTTTTTAGTGAATCAATTAGAGCAAAGGATTCCATTTCGCCGAGCTATTCGTCAAGCAATTCTAAGAGCACAAAGACAACAAGTGCAAGGAATTAAAATTCAAATATCTGGGCGATTAAATGGGGCAGAAATTGCTCGTTGTGAATGGGTTAGAAAAGGGCGTGTACCTTTACAAACTTTACGTGCAAATATTGATTATCATTATACAACTGCTAAAACGATTTACGGATTGTTAGGGATTAAAATTTGGATTTTTCAAAGCTAAAAATTAAAAAAAAAATTATGTTAAGTCCAAAAAGAACAAAATTTCGAAGACCACATCGTGGTAATTTTAGAGGTAAAGCAACTCGTGGTAATACAATTGCTTTTGGTGAGTATGGATTACAAGCATTAGAACCATGCTGGTTGACATCACGTCAAATTGAAGCAGGTCGACGTGTAATTACTCGATATGTTAAACGAACTGGTCAATTATGGATTCGAATTTTTCCAGATAAACCTATCACAATTCGACCTGCTGAAACAAGAATGGGATCTGGGAAAGGTTCACCTGATTATTGGGTTGCTGTTATTCAACCAGGAAAAGTTCTTTACGAAATTAATGGTGTTCCTGAAGCTATTGCTCGTCGAGCAATGCAGATTGCTTCATATAAAATGCCAGTTCGAACAAAATTTTTAATCAAAGATTAAATTCAAATTATGATTCAACCACAATCTTATTTAAATGTTGCTGACAATAGTGGTGCTAAACAATTAATGTGTATTCGTGTTTTAGGTGGGAGTAAAAAACAAATAGCAAATATTGGTGATCTTATTATTGCAGTTGTGAAAGATGCATTACCAAATATGCCATTAAAAAAGTCGGATGTTGTTCGTGCTGTTGTAGTTCGAACACGAACTGGTGTTAAACGTCGAAATGGTATGTTTATTCGATTTAATGAAAATGCAGCTGTTATTGTTAATAAAGAAGGGAATCCACGTGGAACTCGTGTTTTTGGTCCGATTGCACGTGAATTACGTGAACGTTCGTTTTCAAAAATTATTTCACTTGCTCCAGAAGTTTTATAAATTTTTACATTATGGCAGAAAGATTAAAAGAAGTTTATTTAAATGAAATTGTTCCAAAATTTATGGAAGAATTCAATTATGGAAATCAATATCAGGTACCACGAATTGAAAAAATTGTCATTAATAGAGGTATTGGTGAAGCATCTCAAAATACAAAAATTGCTGATTTTTCATTAGAAGAATTAACTGTAATTACTGGTCAAAAAGGGGTGGTCACACGTTCAAAAAAAGCAATTGCTGGTTTTAAATTACGCGAAGATATGCCAGTTGGGATTTCAGTAACATTACGAAAAGACCATATGTATGGTTTTTTAGATAGATTAATTAACTTAGCATTACCACGAATTCGAGATTTTCAAGGAATTTCTCCAAAAAGTTTTGATAAATATGGCAATTATACTCTTGGTCTTCAAGAACAATTAATGTTTCCAGAAATTGAATACGAAAAAATTGAAAAAGTTAGAGGTATGGATATTTCTATTGTAACAAGTGCAAAAACACAAATAGAAGGTTATAACTTACTAAAAGCGTTTGGTATGCCATTTCAAAAGATTTAAAAAATTAAACTATGCAAAATTCTATTATTAGTGATATGTTAACCCGTATTCGTAATGCGAATAATTTACGTCAAAAACGTGTAACTATTCCACTGACACGAATTACTGAAAAAATTATTGAATTATTTCAAAAAGAAGGGTTTATTGAGTCTTTTCAAAGAAATAATAATTTTTTAATTGTTTTTTTAAAGTATGAGAAAAAAACAAAATCCCCTTGTATTACAAATCTTCAAACAATCAGTAAACCTGGTTTACGTTTCTATTCAAACGCTAAAGACATTCCTCAAATTTTAGGTGGAATGGGCGTTGTTATTATTTCAACATCACAAGGAATTTTAACCGATCGTGACGCGAAACAGCGAAATATTGGTGGAGAGTTATTATGCTCTATTTGGTAAAATTCCAAAAAATTGATTTATTGAATTGAATAAGGAAAAGCAAAATATTATTGAAATGCAAGGGGTCATTACTCAATGTTTATCTAACGGAATGTTTCGTGTTAAACTTGAGAATGGTTTTTTAGTATTAGCTCATGTTTCCGGAAAAATTCGGAAAAATTCAATTCGCATTTTATTAGGTGATAAAGTGACGGTAGAATTAAGTCCTTATGATTTAACTCGTGGTCGAATTGTTTATCGACTTCGTTAATCGTTTTAATTTAATTGAATTATGAAAGTTCGTGCATCTGTAAAAAAAATTTGTGACAATTGTTCACTTATTAAACGTAAAAGAAAATTATTAGTTATTTGCTCAAATCCGAAACATAAACAAAGACAAGGTTAAAATATATGGTTAAACAAATCCGTAAATTAACAAATCGAAAAATTAAACGTAAAGTTCCACAAGGTGTTGTTCATATTCAGGCAACTTTAAATAATACAATTATTACAATTACAAACCCTTCAGGTGAAGTTCTTTGTTGGTCTTCAGCAGGAGCCTGTGGATTTAAAGGAGCAAGAAAAGGTACTCCATTTGCAGCGAAAATTGCTGCTGAAACAGTTGCACGTCAATCTTTGGATTATGGGATGTCTCAAGCAAAAGTTATTGTTAAAGGCCCGGGCGCTGGTCGTGAAACAGCAATTCGAGGTTTACAAGAGTCAGGATTAACAATGACTTTTATTCGTGATATTACTTCTATTCCACACAACGGTTGTCGTCCACCTAAAAAACGTCGTATTTAGTCAAATTTTAAATGACAAATTTTCATATTTCTTGTATTGAATCTCGTATTCATAATCCAACAAATGTTTATGCACGTTTTAAAATTGGGCCCTTAGAGAAAAACCAGACTTTAACTATTGCTAATAATTTACGTCGTACATTATTATCCGAATTGGAATCAATTGCAATTATTGCAGTTCAAATTCAAGGAGTTAAACATGAGTATAGTTCTATACCAGGAGTCCGAGAATCTGTTTTAGATATTTTATTAAATATTAAACAAATTGTTCTTTCTTGCCCACATAGATTACATTCTCCTCAAATTGGCTATTTATCTATTTATGGGGAAAAAAAAGTTTGTGCCGGTGATATACAATTTCCAGATTTTATTCATTGTATAAACCCAAATCATGAAATTGCAACCCTTTGTGTTGATGGTCACTTAATAATGACTTTTTTAATTTATCCTGGAAAGAATTATTGGCTTCAATTTGGATCAAATCAATTTTTAAAGCATTGTCAAAAAATTTTTTCAAAAGTATATGACAATTCTAAACTAGCCTTGAAAAACGATTTTCCTAATTTAAAACCGATATCTAATATTTTACCCTTAGATGCTGTTTTTATGCCGATTCATCGAGTCAATTATACAATTGAAAGCGATGAATCTGTTGATACAGAAAAATCTTATGAAAATATTTTTTTAGAAATATGGACAAACGGAAGTATTCATCCAATTCAAGCAATTGAAGAAGCATCAAACGCATTAATTGACCTTTTTCGTCCTTTTCAAAATTTACAAGTGTTAAAGATTCAACCAAAATTTTTAACCTTTAAATCTAGAAAACTTTCTTCTAAAATACAATCAACTACGTCACCATTTATTCGACAAATTCCAAATAAAGAAAAATTAGAAATGGAAATGAATAGTGAAGACCAATTGAAACTTCAATTAGATATTGCTAATTTGAATATTTCCACACGAGTTTATAATTCTTTAAAAAGTGCAGAAATTCATCAAATTCAACAATTATTAAACTATTCAGCCGATGATCTACTTTTATTGAAAAATTTTGGTAAAAGATCATTAGAAGAAGTCGAAAATAGTTTATATGCTATGGGTCTTTTATTACCACAAAAGGGAACTACTTAAATTAAATAGATATGAATCAAAAACCAATTTTTGGTAAGGGTATTGGTCGACGAAAATCGTCGATCGCACGTGTTATTATTGTTTCTGGAACTGGTCAATTTATTATTAACCAAAAACCAGCTTTAACTTATTTGCAAGAAAATCCCGTTTCCATTTCCGCTATTCAGTATCCACATAGTTTATGTGAAGTACGTGATCAATATGATACAATTATTCAAGTCAGTGGTGGTGGATTAACTGGTCAAGCAATGGCAATTAAGTTAGCAATTGCACGAGCATTATGTGAAATTCAAGAATCAAACAGATTTTTATTAAAGCAAACAAATTGTTTAACGCGAGATGCTAGAGTTAAAGAACGAAGAAAATATGGGTTAAAAAAAGCTCGAAAAGCCCCACAATTTTCAAAACGTTAAGTCTTATTATTATTTTTTTTATTTATTAGAAGAAAAAACTTCGTTATTTTTTTTTATATTTTATAAGGAGGAAAGATGTCTCAAAATACAACTGAAATTATTGAAAAATTAAAATCATTAACTTTATTAGAAGCTGCTGAACTTGTTTCAGAAATTGAAAAAACCTTTGGCGTAGATGCATCAGCAGCTAGCGCAATGCCTGCTCCAATGATGGTTGCAGCGGGGGGAGCCGCACCTGCTGAAGAAGCTGTTGAAGAAAAAACAACTTTTGAAGTTATTATCGAAGATGTCCCTGATGCAAAACGAGTTGCTGTACTAAAAGTTATTCGTAGTTTAACTTCATTAGGTTTACGTGAAGCTAAAGAATTAACATCAGGATTACCAAAAACTTTCAATGCTTCTGCATCAAAAGAAGAAGCAGAAGATGCAAAACAAAAACTTGAAGAAGCTGGTGCAAAAATTTCTATTAAATAATTTATTTTGTCTAAGTAATCTTTTTTACTTAGACAATATCATATAAAAATCAACCATTATCAATAATATTTAAAAATAGTTTTTAAAGGCGGTACCCAGATTCGAACTGGGGAGTAAAGGATTTGCAATCCTCTGCCTTACCACTTGGCGATACCGCCCAATCCAATATTTCTTATTGGTTATTGGTATTTTTAAAATTATATTATAGCATATTTTTAACAATCTGTCGAATTTGTTTTACCCTATATAATAAATTTCTAGTTTATGACAAATAGTCTTTGGGGATTTCTTCCCGAATTTATTGAAGCTCAACGTATTAGCTTTTTAAATTTAATTAAAATTGGTATTGCTCAGGAACTTGAAAAACATAATCCAATCGAATTAAACTTTAAAAAATCTCAAAATGAAAATAATCATTTTGTATTAAACAAAAAAAATAAAACGAAATTGGAACTCGATTCGCAAGTGACTTTATTCAAATCACCACGAATTCGATACCAGAAGCAAGCAGAAGATGATTTGTCTCGTTTACAAAAATTAACGAATTATTTAATTCCTGATAATTATTTAACTAATCCTAATGATTATCGTAAAGAACACTTTGTGGGCAATGGCAATGGCAATGAGATGACACAAAATTGGGCTTTAGTTTCTAAAACCTCATTACCTTCATTTACTTTAAAAAATGAATTTCGAAAATTGGAAACTAAAACTCAAAAATGGTCGATTTTCTTTCATTCAAATGAATATAAATTATTAACTCCAAAAGAAACAATTCAGAGTTGTATTTTAAAATCAAAAACCTATTCCGCACCAATTTACATTCCTGTTCAATTAAAAACAAGTTCCAATCAACAAATCTTGTTTCAATGGGTCTTATTAGGAAATCTTCCGTTAATGACAAATCGTGGCCATTTTATTATTAATGGTACCGCAAGAGTTATTTTACATCAATTAGTTCGTAGTCCTGGAGTTTATTTTGCAAAATCAAAAAATAATATTACTCATTATGCGGATATCATTTGTCATCGAGGTGTTTGGATTCGAATTGAAATGACAAAAAAAGGAATTCTTTGGTTGAGAATGAAAAATTTTCCAAAAATTCCAATTTTACTTTTTTTACAAAGTTTTGGATGTGAATATCCACATTTTTTATCGCAATTAAAAAATCAAGCATTTTTATCATTTTCTGATAAATTGAAATCAGAAATCCGAGGAAAAAAATTACCAGTAAGTGCAAGATATCAATCCGAATCAAAACTTAGTGAAATAACACGTCATGTTTTTCGATATTCGCGACAAGCGAGATTAGGTTTAAATTTTATAGTTGGAGAGACGACTCAGGGAAATAATCAAAAAATCTCTTCAACAGATTTCAATCAAGCAATTAATATATTGCGTCAAAAATTTTCATCAAAAAACTATGATTTAAGTCAAGTTGGCCGTTTACAATTTAATCGAAAGTTAGGTTTAAATAAGCCAATAACATATGGAATATTAACTTTTGATGATTTTATTTGCATTATTAATTATTTATTAAATGTTCAAAATGGCGTATTTGAAATTGATGACATTGATGATTTAAAAAATAGAAGGGTTCGTTGTTCTGGTGAATTAATATTAAATCAAATTGGAATTGGATTAATGAATGTTGAAAGATTAACTAGAAAAAAAGAACATAAATTAACCGAATTTCTTTCAAATAAAAAACTTAATAAAATTTTAAATTTTCAACCAGTTAATGGTATTTTAAAAGAATTTTTTAATTCTAGTCAATTGTCTCAATTTTTAGATCAAACAAATTGTTTAGCAGAAATTACCCACAAACGTCGATTAAGTTCATTAGGTCCAGGAGGAATTACTAGAGAAACTGCAGGAATGAAAATCAGAAGTATTCATCCTAGTCATTATGGAAGAATTTGCCCTATTGAAACACCAGAAGGTCCTAATGCGGGTTTAGTTAATTCATTAACAACATATGCAAGAATTAATTTAAGTGGGTTTTTAGAAACTCCTTTTTATAAAGTTAAAAACGGTCAATTACAAAATAAAACACAAGTCTTTTATGTTTCCGCAAATCAAGATAATAGTAGTTCTATTGCTCCAGCTGATATAAAACAAACAAATTTAGGTTTTTTAAAAGGAAATTTTGTGCCTGTTAGAATTGGAAATGAATTTTCAAGAACACATAAAAAAAATATTCATTTTATGAGCGTTTCAAGAATTCAAATGATTTCAATTGCAACTTCTTTAATTCCATTTTTAGAACATGATGATGCTAACCGTGCCTTAATGGGTTCAAACATGCAAAGACAATCGGTTCCATTAATGAATCCAACTCGTCCAATTGTTGGAACAGGTTTAGAAGGTCGTGTTATAAGTGATTCGGGAAATACAATTCAAGCTAAAGAAAGTGGTCTTGTCACTTATGTTAGTAACCAAAAAATTCAAATACTTAGTTTCTTAAAAAATAAGAAAATATCTAAAAAAATAAGTTTTGAAATTAATAAAATAACTTATTTTTTAAATCAATTATCTCGTTCGAATCAAAACACAGCAGTCAAAGATCGTCCTTTAGTTAAACAAGGTGATTGGGTTGAAAAAGGTACTTGTTTAGTTGATTGTACAAGTAGTGCATATGGCGAATTATCTATTGGTCAAAATATTTTAATCGGCTACTTGCCTTGGGAGGGGTATAATTTTGAAGATGCGATTTTAGTTAGTGAAAGATTAATTTTTGATGATTTATTTACATCGCTTCATATTATTACATATAAAACAGAAATTCAAGAAACAATTTATGGAGTTGAAAAAATTACAAATGAAAGAATAAATGATCAATCTGATACTGAATTATCGAATTTAGACAGCAACGGGATTATTCAATTAGGTACCTGGGTTACTGAGGGAGATATTTTAGTTCGTAAAGTTACCCCAATTGGAAAACAAAAATTGGATTCATATCAAAAATTTTTATATGTTCTTTTAGATAAAAAAATGCCAACTGTTAAAGATACAAGTTTACGAGTCCCTAAAGGGTTAGAAGGTCGAATTATTGATATTCAAGTTCGACGTAGCTCGCAACGAATTGATCTAACACAAAAACACGTTGTGGCTAATGAAACACCAATAGCTGTTTGGATCTCAATTGCTGAAAAAAAATGGTTACAAGTTGGTGATAAAATGGCTGGAAGACATGGGAATAAAGGAATTGTCTCTCAAATTTTACCAAGACAAGATATGCCTTATTTACCTGATGGTACACCATTAGACATGGTATTAAATCCTTTAGGGGTTCCTTCACGAATGAATGTTGGTCAAATCTTTGAAAGTTTGCTTGGATTAGCTGGAAAAAATTTAAATCAAAATTATAAAATTCTCCCATTCGATGAAATTTCAGGTCCGGAAGCATCAAGAAGTTTGACTTTTGCAAAATTATATCAAGCGAAAAAAAAAACAGGAAAAGATTGGTTATTTCAACCAAATAATCCTGGAAAAATGAGAATTTTTGATGGTCGAACAGGTGAAGCATTTGATCAACCTGTAACAGTTGGTATCGCGTATATGTTAAAACTTATTCATTTAGTGGATGAAAAACTTCATGCTCGTTCAACAGGTCCTTATTCTTTAGTTACTCAACAACCTTTACGTGGTCGATCAAAACATGGAGGTCAAAGATTTGGTGAAATGGAAGTCTGGGCTTTAGAAGGGTTTGGTGCAGCATATATATTACAAGAAATTTTAACAATTAAATCAGATGATATTTTTGGGAGAAAACATATTGTTAATTATTTATTAAAAGATGAAAGAATTCAAATTGGTCGACCTGAATCCTTTCGAGTGTTAATTCGTGAATTACAAGCTCTTTGTTTATCTGTTAATATTTTTGATTATCCAATCAAAGATTTGACTGGTTATCGAAGAAAACCTATTGATTTAAATTCAAATAAATTTAATCAGTATTAAAAATTCTATGAAAAAAAATTTCAGCAACAAAAAATTATTTAATTCTATTCGGTTCAAATCCTTTTTTTATTATTTATCTATTCAATCAAAAATTCATTTGTTTCATGCAATATCTTCTGAAACAAATGAAGCAAAAGTTTTCCAACAAACAAATGCAATTGCATCAATTCAATTAAAACTTAGTTCACCAAATGATCAGTTAAATCAATTAATCCGAATTTTACCAAATGGTTCAATAACTGGTCAAGTTATGAATTCACAAACTTTAAATTATAAAACTTTTAAACCAGAAAAAGGTGGTTTATTTTGTGAAAGAATTTTTGGCCCAATTCAGGATTATACATGTGCATGTGGGATTGAAAAAAAAATTCTGAATTCTTCAACCATGAATTTTTGTCAAGAATGTGAAGTTGAATATACTTCGTCACGTGTTCGGAGATATCGATTAGGTTTTATTCGATTAGGAGTGCCAATAGCCCATATTTGGTATTTAAAAGGCCGTCCATCTTATATTGCTTTATTATTAGATATGAAAAAAAAACACGCTGAATCAATTGCTTATGGTGCAACCTGTATTTTTCATAATTATCGTCCCGAATTTGGTTTACGTATTCAAAAGTCAAGGCTTGATTTTAATCAAAGATTTTTAGAATTACGTAAAGCCTCAAAAAATCGTCCAAGAAATCTATTCAAATTACGTTTAAGTGATAAATTAAGTCAGATGCTTCAATTTGTAGATTATAGAAGCGATGATTTTTGGGTACATTCAAAATCAATTTACGATCTACCTTATGAATGGACAAAAATGGCTTTTTTACGTAAAAAACCATTTTATCAAATCCCTCTTATTCGAGATAGACATAATATAAATTATCGTGGAGAACCAGATAATTTATATTCAATTGAAGATTATTTATTTAGCTTAAAACGTGACTATGGATGTGACCCCATTCCAAAACATAAAAAAGCTGTTTTAAATTCAATGATTTGTTATGATTCAGCTCGAGAAATTGAAATGGTTTTAACAGGGGGTTTAGCTTTTTTACATTTATTTTCAAAAATTGATTGCCATCGATTTGAAGTTGCTTTAAATTATGATTTAGCATCGACTCGTGAAAGTATTATTTATTTCAATGAATTACGTTATCATCGAAAACGAAATAAAACAAAATTAACAAAACAAGAAATTAAAGAATGGAAAATGGTCTGCTCAGAATTATCTAAATTAGCTAAAAGAGTCAAATTATTTCGAACATTTTGGCGAACAGGTTTACGACCAGAATGGATGTTTATTTCCATTTTACCAGTTTTACCTCCTGATTTACGACCAATTATTGAAATGCCAAATACGGATCAATTAGCTGTATCAGATTTAAATAGACTTTATCAAGCTGTTTTTCATAGAAACCGAAATATGAAATTGGCTATTAAAAATATCTACATTAATTTAGGAATGCAAGTCGAAGATATTACGGATGCTAGTGATTTTTCATATCAATATCAAGCTTTTCGATTTAGTACTAGTATTGTTTGTTTCCAACAAAATCTTTTACAACAAGCAGTTGATGCATTGCTTGAAAATGGGAAAGGTGGGTCTGACCCTGTATGTGGTTCAAATAATCGTCCATTAAAATCATTATCTGATATTTTAAAAGGAAAACAAGGTCGATTTCGTCAAAATTTATTAGGTAAGCGTGTTGATTATTCTGGTCGTTCTGTTATCGTCGTAGGCCCAAAATTAAAATTATATCAATGTGGTTTACCGAAACAATTAGCTTTAGAATTATTTCAATCTTTAGTTATTCGTCAATTAAAAACATTTAATTTAGTTAAAAATATTATTGAAGCAAAACATTTAATTCAAATGGAACACCCAATTATTTGGTCTTTATTAAATGATATTATGGCTGAATTTCCGATTTTATTAAATCGTGCTCCAACACTTCATCGATTAGGAATTCAAGCATTTTTACCCAAATTAGTAAGAGGTAAAGCTATTCTTTTACATCCTTTAGTATGTCCTGCTTTTAATGCAGATTTTGATGGTGATCAAATGGGTGTTCATTTGCCATTATCAATTGAAGCCAAAAGTGAAGCATGGTCATTAATGTTATCAACTCAAAATATTTTATCTCCTGCAACAGGGGATCCGATTTTAACTCCAAGTCAAGATATGGTTCTTGGATGTTATTATTTAACAACAATTAATTCGAAAATTCAACCAACTCCAAATTTGTATTTTGCAAACTTAAATGATGTTTACAAAGCTTATTTAGTTAAACAAATTTTTCCACACGATTTCATTTGGTTACCTTGGAAAAAACCCTTTTATTCAACTCAATTGAATGGTGATATCTTAGAAATTCGTTTGCGCTATAATAGGAAAAAATCATATTTAAGTGAAAAACTTATAGTAAATTCGACAAATTATAAAACATATTTCTTACAACATTTAAAAAATCAAGATCGTTTAAATGGTGAAGCTTTTTTAAAAGATCAATTTTTAAGAACGACAGTGGGTCGAGTTATTTTGAATTATGAATTTCAAAATACTATGAACTCTTCGAACGTGAAATTTGTTAATTTAAATAATTCAAAATGAATAAAATAAAAAATACAGAAATTCCATTTTTTGATCATTGTTTTGATAAAAACCGTTTAAAAAAATGGATAAAAAAAATTTATACCGAAACTCTGTTTACTGAAGATTTAACAATTCTTAATTTTATTGAAACTTTAAAAACAATTGGTTTTAAAGAAGCCACTTTAGCTGGTGTTTCGATTGGAATTGAAGATTTATTAATTCCACCAAAAAAAACACTATTTTTAAAGCAGATTGAACAAGAAATTCAAATAACAAATAATGAATTAAATAGAAATCGATTAACTGCATTAGAAGATTTTCAAAATTTTATTGATATTTGGCATCGAACAAGTGAAACTTTAAAACGGGAAGTTGTTTCAAATTTTGAAATGACTGATCGCTTAAATCCTGTTTATATGATGGCATTTTCAGGGGCTAGAGGAAATCTTTCTCAAGTTACTCAATTAGTTGGTATGCGTGGTTTTATGTCTGATCCTGAAGGTCAAATTATTGATTATCCAATTCGAAGTAATTTTCGCGAAGGTTTAACTTTAACCGAATATGTTATTTCATGTTATGGGGCTAGAAAAGGCCTTGTCGATACAGCATTACGAACTGCTGATGCTGGTTACTTAACAAGACGATTAGTTGACGTTGCTCATAGTTTAGTTATTGTTAAGTTTGATTGTCAAACAAATCAAGGAATTTGGTTATCCGAAATTCAAACAAATTCAAAAACAGTTTATTCATTACAAAATCGTTTAGTTGGTCGAGTTTTAGCACAGGATATTTTTATTCCTTTTATAAATCCTAAAACAAAACAAAAAACAATTATTCGATGGTCATATTTTCAAAAAAATCAGCAACTCGATTTAAAAAAATCAAATTTATTAGCTTCATGTTTTAAAAGGGTTTTAATTCGATCACCTTTGCGTTGTTTAAAGAAAAAACGACTTTGTCAGCTATGTTATGGGTGGACTTTACCACATGCTCATTTAGCCCCAATCGGAGAAGCTGTTGGAATTTTAGCAGCTCAATCAATCGGTGAACCAGGAACTCAACTAACCATGCGAACTTTTCATACAGGTGGAGTTTTCTCAGGGGCTTTATCAGAAGATTTAAAAGCACCTGAAACTGGAATCATTCAATATAATAAATCTCTTAAAGGCGCGCTTTTTCGTACATCGAATGGTCAAATTGCATTTCGAACACAAGAACCTGGTATTTTATTTATTCAATCAAATTCCAAACCTACCTTAAAAAAACCATTATTTCAATTAAATTTTCCAACTGGATCAATTTTGTTTTTAAAACAAAATGAAATTGTTACAAAAAATCAACTATTAATTGAATTACCAAAACAACAAACAATAGAAAGTGAGACTGTTTTGAATACTTATACCTATTATGCAAATCGTTCAGGTTTACTGAAATTAACAACAAATAAAATAGGATTAAATACTAATAATGAAGCAAAGTTAATTTTACATCGTAAACTGCCTAAATTAGATAAATTTTATGAACGTGCAAGTTATATTCAACCCAATTTATATTCTCTAAGAATTTATTCAGGTCAAGTAAGTTCTTCATTTCATGTTCAAAAAACCTTACCGAAAGAAGGAGATATTGTAAATACAAAATCATTGTTAACGATTTCACAACTAATAACGAATAAAAGTAGTTCTTATTATCAATTAAGTAAAAATAAAACTGATAATTATTCATTTAATAATCCATTTTTTCAACTATCATTATTAAATATTCATTATCGCTATTTATATGGTTATATTTTAAATTTAAAAAAAAGTTCATATTTTTTAATTACGTCGAAATTTCAAAATAATTTTGTTAATATAAATTGTGAACTTAATGTTCTTCAAAAACAAAATTTGATTTTAAATGAAGGATTTTTATTTCAACAAAATAAATGCATTTTAAGAAAAAATAACCATTTGTCTTATATTGAAAAATGGATTTTTTTTAATCAAAAACAAAAAATAATGAAATTCAAGGACCACACCGTGGTTTTTGATTTTAAAAAAATTGAATCAAAATTAATCTCATTTTCAAAAAAATTAATATCAAATAAAATTGAATTTAGAAATACACAATTTTTTATTCCGCAAAAACTTTCTGCAACTAGTTTTATTACAAAAAAACACGTTGTGGCTAGAGATAATTTTGATTTTAAATCATTTCGAATTCAACCGAAAAACCTTGTGGCTACTGCAATTTCTAAAGGTTTTTTATTATCCAATAGCCACAACGTGTCGAATCAAAGTGATCAACTTTCAACCGACACAACGTGTCAAATTGAATTTAATAATATTAAATGGGTAAAAAAAAATAACCTTATTTCATTTAAAAGAAATTTACAAAATAAATATCGACCATTTCGTCTTAATAAAAATGGTTTTTTAGTTCAATTTAAAAAAGGTTTAAACGATAGTAATAAAATAAATTTAATAAAAAATTGGAAACATAAAAGTCAAACTTATTTTTGGCTAAAACCAAAACTTTATACTATAAAATTGGGTTGGCCTTACAATAGTTTTGAAAATCGATTGTTTGACAATTTTCATAATCAAATTCATTTTTCTGATTTATTTTCAAAACTAAAACTAAGTTTTTCTAATAAACCAATCTTTACTGAATATGTTTTATTTACGGTAAGTGATTTTAAACAAGTAAATGCTTTAAAAAGGAAACCAATTTATTTAAAGAAAACGAATTTACAGTTAAATAAAATTGAAATAAATAGTTTTGTTTTATTATTTAAAAACATAGAAAATTATTCATTTTTACGAAAAAAAAATAATGAAGTTCATTCGATTCTTTATAAAAACGATTCATTAAAATTGGTTTATTCGTTTATTCAATTATCTTTTCATTATAAATTACAAATTTTAAATATTTGGTTTCAACAATTTAGTAAACAAATTCAAACATCGAATAATTCATATCAAATTAAAGAAAATCAACTTTTTTCAATTACTTTATCAGAATATTCGAATTTTCAAAATTTTTTTAACACCGAAAATAACAAATCTTTTAAATGGTGTGATAAACCTTTGAATATGAGTCAAACTTTGGTGACTATATCACCTTCTATTAATGGAAAAAATGCGAATTTGACTTTAATAGGTCAAAATCCATTACAACTTTTGTTTGTTTTTCAAATAAATGAATTTATAAATGATCAAAATTTTTTTAAAAATAGTGACTCTAAAGAACTTGATACATCTATTTATATAAAAAAAAAATGGTATCCAAATTCGAAAATTTGTACAGGTTTTCCTATTTTTGAATCTTATTTATTTAATTCCCACGAAGGTGAAATTTATTTACAAAAAGAAAATTTAAAATTTAATCAAATAAATTCATTAATTTTAACCAATGATGATACTTGTACATTAAAATCCAATTATTTAACACGTCAATGTCAAATTGGTGATATTCTAACCTATGGAACTGAAATGAATCAAAGTCAAACTTCTTCTTCAATAGGTCAAGTTATCCAAATAACCAAAAACTATATTAAATTGCAACTTCTTGAAAATTCACTTGTTGGATCGAATTCAAGATTTTTTTGTACAAATGATCAATTTATTCAAAAAACAAACAAAATTTTTACCCAATCTTATCCCCGTTTACAAATGGGTGATATTGTTCAAGGTATCCCAAAAATTGAAGAGTTTTTTGAAGCTCGTCGAACAAAAGAAGGAGTTTTTTTTGAAAATAATTTACACGATCGATTAAGAAATCGCTTTAAATTCTATAAAAATAAATGTCGATATCCGTTTATGATAGCGTGTCGTAAAAGTACGTATGATATTCAAAAATATATAATTGATTCGATTTTTAAATTATATAACTCTCAAGGTATTGATATTTCAGATAAACACTTAGAGGTTATAGTTCGCCAAATGACATCGAAAGTTCGTATAACACAATTTTGGGCAAATAAATCTTTTATGCCTTATAAACATCCACTTCCGGGGGAATTTTATTCCCGTCAATATGTTGAAAAATATTTACGCTATAGAAAAAATGAAGAAACTGATAATGTTCGTTATGCTCCAGCTATTTTAGGGATTACTCAAGCTGCGTTAGAAAATGATGGATTTATTTCGGCTGCTAGTTTTCAAGAAACAACACGTATTTTAAGTCAAGGCGCTATTTTTCAAAAAAAAGATTATTTAAAAGGTTTAAAAGAAAATGTTATTGTTGGCCATATTATTCCCGCAGGAACAGCGGTTCGAACTTATACTCGTTGTTATAAACCACCGATTATGGAACAAGTTTGGAAACGTCAAGGCTTACAAATTTTATCAGTCAATTATCATTGGAAAATGAATAAACCCTCGTTTAGTAATAGTCCAATGCAATATTTTAACCCTATTCGATTAACCATTTTGCGAATTTTATTATTTTCTGAATTACCAAAATTATAATTCAGCTAAATCTTCACACGTTGTGGCCGTGGCCACAACGTGTTTTTTTAATAAAATACTTATTTAATAATAAATAGTCGATTAATTTTATTTCGAATTAATCGACTATTTATTATCAATTTTTTAATTTCATTTTTTGACCTTTTTTAATTGATTCAACAAAACCAGTTAAAAGAAATTGTAATGATGGAATTGAATCATCATTAGCTGGAATAAATAAATCCGCTAATCTTGGATCGCAATCAGTATCTAAAATTGTAACAGTTGAAATTCCTAATTTTCGACATTCATAAACAGCATGAATCTCTTCACTTTGACCAATAATGATAACAATATCAGGCAATTTTGTCATTCCTTTTAAACCACCTAAGTACTTTTGTAAACGATTTTTCTGATTTATCAAATTTGCCGCTTCTTTTTTTGAATAGTTAGATAAACCTTTTTCTTCAAATTTTTCTAATTCAATTAATTTTTTTAATGAAGTTTGAATTGTTTTCCAATTTGTCAACATTCCTCCTAACCATCTTTGATTTACATAAAAAGAATCACAACTTAATGCCGCTTTAGCAACTAATTTTGCACCTTGTTTTTTTGTTCCAACGAATAAAAAAGTTTTTCCTTCACTTGCAGATTCTGTTAAAAATGAACAAACTTGTTGAAAATGAGTATATGTTTGAATTAAATCAATTATATGAATGCCATTTCTTTCTGCGTAAATATAAGGAGCCATTTTGGGATGCCAATTTTTTTTTTGATGACCAAAATGCATACCGGCATAAATCATTTTTTTAATTGTTTGTTTTGGGGTTAATGTTGTTGTCATAAAATTAAAGACCCTTAAATAAATAATAAAGTATAATCGATCACATAGAATAAATTATAATTTATTATTTACAAAAAACAAATCAAGTTTAATTGTTTTCTTGCATTAAAAAAGGATGGAATCAAAATATTATTTTGATTCCATCCGAAACTTAAATTTTTTATAAAGGCGATGATGATTTCCAACTCATTGTTACATCGTCTAAAATTACCGATGAATTATAAATTTCTAAAATAATTACTAAAAACACAGCGAATAAAGCCATAAAAATAGCCATAACAGGTGTTGTCCCCCAACCTGGTGCAACTTTACCATATTCTGAATTTAATGGTTTTAATAATGAACCTAAAGGAGTTACCATTGCTGTATCTGTCGGATTTGCTTTTGAAACTTTTGATGGACCTGTAGCCATAAATTAAAAAAAAAAAGGTTTTACTTTCTTGAATTTGAGAAAAATTTATTAAATATAAAAAAAATGAAAATTTGTATTATATATATGTTATAGTTTACCATGAAATGTAAACAAAAAAATGACTTGAATTTAAAATATTAAATTATATGGAAAGTCCGGCATTTTTCTTTACTGTTTTTTTGTGGTGCTTATTATTAAGTATCACAGGTTATTCAATATATGTTGGTTTTGGACCACCTTCTCGTGAATTACGAGATCCCTTTGAGGAACATGAAGATTAATTAAAAAAAAGATGACATTTTATCTTTTTTTATTTAATTAAAAAAAAGATAAAAATTGTTGTGACTTGAAAATCAAGTCACAACAATTTTTATATAAATAATTCTATCGCTAAAAATTTTATTTTGCAATACGTGGTGGTTCTCTGAAGAAAATTGCAAAAAAGATGATACCTAATGTTCCAATTAATAAAAATGTATAAACTAAAGCTTCCATAAGAAAAATAAAGAATTTAAATAAAAAAGTAGTTTCTTTTTTATACTGATTGACGACGAGTTGTAGTATCACCTAATTTTTGGAAAGCTCCAAATTCAACTTGTTCATCTAAATCTGGATCAATACCAGCAAAAACATCACGGAATAAAGTACGTGCACCGTGCCAAATATGACCAAAGAAAAATAATAATGCAAAAGATAAATGACCGAAAGTAAACCAGCCACGTGGACTACTTCTAAACACCCCATCAGATTGTAAAGTTGCACGATCAAATTCAAAAATTTCGCCTAATTGAGCACGTCGAGCATATTTTTTTACAGTAGCTGGATCAGTGAATTTTACCCCATCTAATTCACCACCATAAAAAGTCACAGAAACACCAACTTGTTCAATACTATATTTCGATTCAGCTCTACGGAATGGAACGTCTGCACGTACAATTCCATCTTTAGTTCCAACAAGAACAACAGGGAATGTCTCAAAGAATGTAGGCATTCTTCGAACTGATAATTCAATACCATCAGAATCTTGGAAAACAGCATGACCAAGCCAACCTACAGCAATACCGTCACCACTATTCATTGCACCTGTACGGAATAAACCACCTTTCGCTGGATTATTCCCGATATAATCGTAAAATGCCAGTTTTTCAGGAATTTGACTCCATGCTTGAGATAATGATTTTCCTTCAGTTAAACTTTGCTCAACACGTTTTGTAATTTCTTCTTGGAAATAACCTTGATCCCACTGATAACGAGTTGGGCCAAATAATTCAATTGGAGTTGCGGCACAACCATACCACATAGTTCCTGCTACAACAAAAGCAGCCCAGAATACAGCAGCAATTGACGAAGATAATACAGTTTCAATATTCCCCATACGTAAACCATTATATAATCTTTGTGGTGGACGTACACATAAATGGAATAAACCTGCAATAATACCTAAAATTCCTGCAGCAATATGGTGAGCTGCAATACCACCTGGATTATAAGGATCAAAACCATTAGCTCCCCATGATGGTGAAACAGGTTGAACACTACCAGTTAAACCGTATGGATCAGAAACCCAAATCCCAGGCCCAAATAAACCTGTAACGTGGAAAGCTCCGAAGCCAAAACATAATAACCCTGATAAAAATAAGTGAATACCGAAAATTTTTGGTAAATCTAATGCTGGGTTTCCAGTACGTGGATCTCTAAATAATTCTAAATCCCAGAATGTCCAATGCCAAATAGCTGCCCCAAATAATAAACCTGATAATACGATATGTGATGCAGCAACTCCTTCATAACTCCAAATTCCTGGATTTGAAGCAGTTTCACCACTAATCGACCATCCACCCCAAGATTCCGTAATTCCTAATCTTGTCATAAATGGTAAAACAAACATCCCTTGTCTCCACATCGGATTTAAAACTGGATCTGAAGGATCAAAAACGGCTAATTCATAAAAAGCCATTGATCCAGCCCAACCAGATACAAGTGATGTATGCATTAAGTGAACTGCAATTAAACGACCTGGGTCATTTAAAACAACTGTATGTACCCTATACCACGGTAAACCCATATCTAAATATTTGTTTTTTTTTACTTTCTTTTTATATAATTTTTATATAAATTATAACATAGAATGTTCTAATTTATATTGTTTATAAATTATAATTAAAAATTATGCCAATTGGAGTTCCAAAAGTCCCATTTCGATTACCTGGTGAACCGACAGCTCAGTGGATTGACCTTTATAATCGTTTATATCGTGAACGAGTTCTTTTTTTATGTCAAGATTTAGATGATGAATTAACTAATCAACTAATTGGTATTATGCTATTTTTAAATGCAGAAGAAAAATCAAAAGGTTTATATTTATATATAAATTCTCCTGGTGGGTCAGTAACCTGTGGAATTGCACTTTATGATACAATGAATTATGTTAAAGCAGATGTTACAACAATTTGTGTGGGGACAGCTGCTTCAATGGCTTCTTTTATTTTAGCTGGAGGCGATATTGGAAAAAGAATCGCATTACCACATGCTAGAATTATGATTCATCAACCAGAAGGAGGAAGTCAAGGTCAAGCGTCAGAAATTTTAACTGAATGTGCTGAAGTTTTGCGAATTCGACAACAAATTGGGCAAATCTATGCTCAACGTACTAATCAGCCATTAAGTAAGATTTCGAGAGATATGGATCGTGATCGATTTCTATCAGCAAAAGAAGCAAAAGAATATGGTTTAGTTGATCAAGTTGCTGTTGATACAAAATGGTCAACTTAAAAAAAAATAAGTTAAATTGCGAAAATAAGTAGAAGTTTTATTAAAAATAATGAGTAAAATTTACGATTGGTTTGAAGAACGTTTAGAAATTCAAGCAATTGCTGATGATATTTCGAGTAAATATGTTCCACCTCATGTAAATATTTTTTACTGTTTTGGGGGAATTACATTTACTTGTTTTTTAGTGCAAGTAGCTACAGGATTTGCAATGACATTTTACTATCGTCCAACTGTTGCTGAAGCTTTTGCATCTGTTCAATATTTAATGACAGATGTGAATTTTGGTTGGTTAATTCGATCAATTCATAGATGGTCAGCAAGTATGATGGTTTTAATGATGTTATTACACGTTTTTCGTGTTTATTTAACAGGTGGGTTTAAAAAACCACGCGAATTAACTTGGGTAACAGGAGTAATCATGGCTGTATGTACAGTATCGTTTGGTGTAACAGGCTATTCATTACCATGGGATCAAGTTGGTTATTGGGCTGTTAAAATTGTAACTGGTGTACCAGATGCTATTCCAGTAATTGGAGGACCTTTAGTTGAATTATTACGTGGTGGAGTTGGTGTCGGTCAAGGAACATTAACGCGTTTTTACAGTCTTCATACTTTTGTTTTACCATTATTGACTGCTGTATTTATGTTAATGCATTTCTTAATGATTCGTAAACAAGGGATTTCTGGTCCACTATAATTCAAGTTTTTTTTTTAATTTCTTGAATTTTTTAGAATGATTATTTGATTTTGTCTATATTACAAAATATAAAAATGTATGGGTGTTACAAAAAAACCAGATTTATCAGATCCGATTTTACGTGCTAAATTAGCTAAAGGTATGGGTCATAATTATTATGGCGAACCTGCATGGCCAAATGATCTTTTATACATGTTCCCAGTTGTTATTTTAGGAACATTTGCTTGTGTGATTGGATTAGCTGTTTTAGATCCAGCTGTAATTGGAGAACCAGCAAATCCATTTGCTACACCATTAGAAATTTTACCTGAATGGTATTTTTATCCGGTTTTCCAAATCCTTCGTACAGTACCAAATAAACTTTTAGGGGTTTTATTAATGGCTGCTGTACCGGCGGGCTTATTAACAGTACCTTTTATTGAAAGTATTAATAAATTTCAAAACCCATTTCGTCGACCAGTTGCAAGTACAGTTTTCTTAATTGGAACATTTGTATCAATTTGGTTAGGAATTGGTGCTTGTTTACCAATTGATATTTCCTTAACTTTAGGACTATTTTAATTCAAGTTTAAGGGGCGGATTTTGAAATCCGCCCCTTAAACTTGAATTCTTTTTAATTTTGTGATGCTTTAAATTCTTCAGTATATTCAAGAATTGATGCTTTTAAAAATGCTTCATTTTCTGGACTTAATTTTAAAGTTTGACGAATTTCTTCACCAAATTTTGGTTTCATTGTTGCCATAAATGTTCGTAGACCTGTTAAAAATGAACGAACTTGTGAAACAGCAATTTTATCTAAATAACCGTTAATTCCTGCATAAATTGTTGCAACTTGTTCATCAATTGTTAAAGGAGCTGTTTGAGCTTGTTTTAATAATTCACGTAAACGTTGACCACGTGCTAATTGATTTTGTGTTGCTTGATCTAAATCCGATGCAAATTGTGAAAAGGCTTCTAATTCTGCAAATTGAGCTAATTCTAATTTTAATTTCCCAGCAACTTGTTTCATCGCTTTTACTTGAGCAGCTGAACCTACACGAGATACTGAAATACCAACATTAATAGCTGGACGAATACCTGAGTTAAAGATGTCTGCTGATAAGAAAATTTGACCATCAGTAATCGAAATAACATTTGTTGGAATATAAGCAGAAACGTCACCTTCTTGTGTTTCAACAATAGGTAATGCTGTCATACTCCCTTCACCTAAATCATTACTTAATTTAGCAGCACGTTCTAATAAACGAGAGTGAAGATAGAAAACGTCACCTGGATACGCCTCACGACCTGGTGGGCGACGAAGTAATAATGACATTTCACGATATGCTTGAGCTTGTTTTGTTAAATCATCATAAATAACTAATGTATGACGACCTGAATACATGAAATATTCCGCTAAAGCGGCTCCTGTATATGGAGCTAAATATTGAAGTGTTGCAGGAGTATCAGCAGTTGCTGCAACAATAATACTATAATCTAATGCACCGCGTTCGTCTAACGTATTAACTACTTGTGCGATTGATGATGCTTTTTGACCAATTGCAACATAAACACACACAACTCCATTTCCTTTTTGGTTTAAAATAGTATCAACCGCGATTGCTGTTTTTCCAGTTTGTCGATCGCCAATGATTAACTCTCGTTGACCTCGTCCAATTGGAATCATGGCATCGATAGCAATTAAACCTGTTTGCATAGGTTCATATACTGAACGACGTGAAATAATTCCAGGTGCGTTTGCTTCAATTAAACGTGTTTCAGTTGATGGGATATCACCTTTTCCGTCAATAGGTCTAGCTAAAGGGTCAACAATTCTTCCTAAAAAGCCTTCTCCTACAGGTACTTGAGCAATTTTTCCTGTAGCTTTAACAGAACTTCCTTCTTGAACTGTTAAACCTTCACCCATTAATACGGCGCCGACATTTTTTGATTCTAAATTTAAGGCAATACCAATTGTTCCATCCTCAAATTCAAGAAGTTCCCCAGCCATAACTTTTTCAAGACCATAAATTCTTGCAATACCGTCACCAACTTGGAAAACAGTACCCACATTTACAACTTTAATATCTCTATTATATTGTTCAATTTGACGACGAATAATACTACTAATTTCATCAGGACGGATTTTTACCATTGTTAACTCCAAATTCTTTAATTTATTTATTTCTATTCACAGTCCAACAAATTTTATGAAATTTTTCCCAATAATAAAATATTATAATTATTCACTGAATCATGTAGACGAGGTGTTAATCTCTTTTTAATAGTCTCTTCGACTTTCTCAACTGCTAGTGTAATAATTTGATTTGAAATTTTTAATTTTGCACGTTGTTCTTGAAATGTTAAAGTCTCTTCCTTTAGAGTTTCAAGACGTTTTGTTTCATTTTCAAATTGTTGTGCATATTGTTGTTTCTCTTTTTCTAAAAGAGATATTGTTTGTTCACGAATTTGTTCTGCTTTGATTTTAGCATTTTGAACTTCTTTTTGAGCTAATGATAATTTTTCACGAGCTTCGTCAGAACGAATTTTTGCTTCTTCAAAATTTTTAATAATTGTTTCTTTTCTTGTTTGTAAAAGTGAACGCAGAGCATCACCCCCAAAAGAAACAACTACGCCAATTACAACAGCTAAATTGATAATATTTGTTTCTAAAATATTACCATTGAAACCAAATCCTTCGCTTCCTAATGGAAAAGAAAACCAAGTTAAGATAGTCATAAAAAAAAAAAAAAATAACCAGTTAAGGATTAATGCTTATATTAAATTGAATTTTAAATCTTTCGTTAGTTTTTAATTAGTTGGCTATCTAATAAACTAAAAAAATGATTAAACACGTTGTTTCCCACAAACCACAAGGTGTTGTGGCTTAAGATAATTAGCCTGCAAATGGGTTTGCGAATAATAATGCAAGTGCAACAACTAAACCATAAATTGTTAAAGATTCCATGAATGCAAAACTTAAAAGTAAAGCCCCACGGATTTTACCTTCAGCTTCTGGTTGTCTTGCAATACCTTCAACAGCATATCCAGCGGCTGTTCCTTGACCCATACCAGGTCCAATAGCTGCAAGACCTACAGATAATCCAGCAGCAACAACTGACGCAGCAGCGATAAGTGGGTTCATAAGATTTCCTCCAATTTAATGAAAAAATTAAAAATACATACAAGTAACAAAAGGTTAAATAAAATTTTATTTAATGATGATCTTCTACCGCTTCACCGATATAAGCTCCAGCAAGTGTTGCAAAAACTAAAGCTTGAATTGCACTTGTAAATAAGCCTAAAAGCATGATCGGGATAGGAACAACAAGTGGAACTAAGGCAATTAAAACTCCTACAACTAATTCATCCGCTAAAATGTTACCAAATAGTCGGAAACTTAATGATAGTGGTTTTGTAAAATCTTCTAAAACATTAATCGGTAATAAAAATGCCGCTGGTGAAATATAACGTTTAAAATAGCCAAAACCTTTTTTACTAATACCTGCATAGAAATACGCAATAGATGTTAATAATGCTAATGCGACAGTTGTATTAATATCATTTGTTGGAGCAGCTAATTCACCGCTTGGGATTTCGATTAATCGCCATGGAATTAATGCACCTGACCAATTTGAAACAAAAACAAATAAGAAAATGGTTCCTAAAAATGGTACCCATGATAAATAATCGTGTTCACCGATTTGAGTTTTTGCTAAATCACGAATAAATTCCGTAATATACTCAGTAAGATTTTGAACACCAGTTGGAATTGATTCTAATTTTGAGTTTCCTAAAAATGAAATAATAGCAATAATTAGTAAAACAATCCATGATGTTAAAAGAACTTGTCCATGAACTTGAAAATTTCCAATAGTCCAATAAAAATGTTTACCTACAGAAACTTCAGAAAGTTCGAATAAAGACTGAAAGGTTAAAACACTAAATAAATTATGAATTTGAGGCATACTAAAATTAGCTACAAATAAAAGAATCTATGATTCAATAGGTGAAAATTTATAATTTCACTTAGTATTATTGTAAAACTATTTTTTTCTACGGTCAAGTACGAAATTGAAAATAGAGAAAAATACACAAATCATCGAATCAAAGTTTTTTTTTTCGGAAATCAGCAATTTATCCTTTCATGTTAAAATTACAATAACAAGGTATTTTAATAGATGACAATAGTCAAACATCAGTATACCCAAACCACTAAATTATAAGTACTCAAAAATAGCTACATTTTTGAGTACGTATGGTTCAACTTATTGTCGTAGTGCGTCAAAAGACACGTCTAACTCAAAGTACTATACTAAATCTTAAGTTCTCAAACTTAGCTACAAACACACGATGGTGAAACTTATTGTTTTATCGCGTGGAAAGACACTTCTGGGAGTACCTGGTCCCGGTCTGGGGATTATAAGATCCTTACGCTGTATAGGTGGGAGTGCCCTGGGAGTGAATTTCAAGTCAGTTTTGTTTGTGTCTCGAGATTTGAGTGCGATCCTTATAATTTTATTATTATTTATGAAAGAGATAAAAAGATACGAGGACTGTAAAGGGGATGACGCATTTGATTTGGTGGAATATGCCATTAATAACCGATTTAGATTGGATAAGTTAATGAAAGTCGCAAAACGTCATTCGATCCAAGTGACACCACTTGGGGAAAAACTTCTATTAGAGAAGGCGTCATTTGAACATATGTTAAGTATGGAGACTAAATATCAAGAGAAAATTGCTCAACGTAGAAAGGAAACTGCAGTTGCAAGAGCGAAGAGGTTTAAAGAGTACGAAGAATTCTGTAGACGACAAGCTGAGAAACGGGTACCCCCAGCTAAACAAGGACGTATAGATAAACCATTGGATCAAAACGATTAAGATTAGTTTTACGCGATGGACAAAGATATATCTTGGTTTCGAGGTCCGCATAGTGGAAAACTATCAGCCAAAACACTTAAAATTCGTTTATTTTATGACAGTAAAATTATTTTATATTTATCAAATTTCAAACGAAATATTAGAAAAATATAAAAAAAAACGAAATAATCAAAGAATTGAAAACATTAGACAACGGTTTATTAATTTATAAAAATTAAAACAATCTTATTATTATTAAAACAAAAATGAAAAAAGAAAATCTTTTTCCTTTTGAGGGTATGGAGTTTAATATTAGTAAGATTAAAAAACAAATTGCACAATGGTCGTTCGATATATCGGTCAGCCAATTTGACGAATTGTTTACAACAAATCAGAGTGAGTTTTACACCGACGATGCATCGAGAAGCTTGTGTGATACGTGCTGATTAGTTTTTCATTCTGAAAAATTGGTTAGTGACATGTGGTTTACTAAGGAAAAACGTTTTTAATTAAAAAATCGAATTTTAGAAAATTCAACTACAATGCGTTATGCATATTCATTAAACTCGTTAATTCAACGAGGATTTGGTTTTAGTATCCTTTGTATTTTTTTTTGGATTTTTTTTGTGTTTTTTTTTAGTCAAAATTGGCTAAAATTGGATGGAAGTGAGGAAGGCAATTTTGGTAAAAAGATGTTGTTGTGACGGGCTTTTTGTGATAAAAAAATGATTTTTTTGTTAAAAAAGAGAGATTTGCTCTCTAGGCGGGGACCTACATACACTCTATCCTCATGACTAACCATGTTAATATGGAAGAACTATAGTTCTTCTTTGAGGAGATGGATTTCCTTGCAATAAGTAAAATAAAAATAAGAAAAAAAGAGAAAATAAATTGCTTGTTTTATTTGTATTTAAAATATCTCTTTCGTTCGGTATTGGTTTATTCTGTTCAAAATGATATTTTATTTAAATTTGTTATTATAATAGAAATACCAGGTAAAACTGAGAACAATTTATTTTATTTTTATCTCAATTAATTATTACTATGACAGCAATTTTAGAAAGACGTGAGTCAACTTCATTATGGGCTCGTTTTTGCGAGTGGGTTACTTCAACTGAAAACCGTTTATACATCGGTTGGTTTGGTGTATTAATGATCCCTACTTTATTAACAGCAGTATCAGTATTTATCATTGCATTTATTGCAGCTCCACCTGTAGATATCGATGGTATCCGTGAGCCAGTATCTGGTTCTTTATTATACGGTAACAACATCATTTCAGGTGCTGTAATTCCAACTTCAAACGCAATTGGTTTACACTTCTACCCAATTTGGGAAGCAGCTTCTTTAGACGAGTGGTTATACAACGGTGGTCCTTACCAATTAATCGTTTGTCACTTCTTCTTAGGTGTTTGTTCTTACATGGGTCGTGAGTGGGAATTATCTTTCCGTTTAGGTATGCGTCCATGGATCGCTGTAGCTTACTCTGCTCCAGTAATGGCAGCAACTGCAGTATTCATTATTTACCCAATCGGTCAAGGTTCATTCTCTGATGGTATGCCTTTAGGTAAAGAAATTGCCCCATCTTTATTTTAAGTTAAGTTTTAGGCAAACTTAAAAAAATACTTAAAATTATAACAATTAAATGGAAAAAAATTCTATCAGTTTGTTAACCCGAAAGGGTAGATTGGAAACTTGTCTAAACGGAAAAACTCCTTATTTTCCCTGTTTTTATATATCAAAAAAAAAAAAAAAC
>JACCEC011201874.1_pt1 | contig 89313 bp, 71 predicted proteins | sample 7450121 | NCBI WGS metagenome assembly JACCEC01 (sample SAMN15323455, study PRJNA562643) | freshwater metagenome | isolation source: river surface water | place: USA:Blue River Watershed | collected 2017-08-18
ACCTTGGTTTCTTTGTTGTCCACCTTGACCTTGGTTTCTTTGTTGTCCACCTTGACCTTGGTTTCTTTGTTGTCCACCTTGAACAGGTGCTTGGTTTTGAACTCTTTGTCCTCTTCCTCTAACAACTTGATTCCATTGTTCACCTTGAGCAGGTGCTTGTGCGTCACCTTGTTCTCTTCTAGGTCTTACTCTCTTGGGATCAAAATGGAAAAATCTTAAACTATCAGTTGATGCAGCCTTAACACTTTGATAGTCAGTTAGAAGATCTACTACAACCTTTCCAGTATGTAGATTGTCATCTACTCTAGAATAAGTTACATGAGCATCAGGAACAAGAGCTAATACTTGGGAGTTTAATGACTCGACAGTCATTTCTTCTTGAGATTTGACAAAGAGAGAATATGTAAGATAAGCAGCCTTTACAGAAGAATCCTTAAGCTCTTGATAAGCTTGCATAGCATCTTCAACAGATGCAAATACTAAAAATCTTCTTCCATTTTCTGCTTGAGTCACCCCATGGTTAACGGATACATTATAGTCTCCTTCATGAGTTACTCTAATAGTTCTACTAGGAGTAGGGGCGTTAGTTACGGTTTCTTGTACAGGTTCCATTTATGTTATATAACATAGATATAACTTTAAATATCCAATTAATTATAATTTCAATTTTTTCACAAAAAATTGAAATTAACTTGTATTATTCTTATTGTATTCTTATCTATAATTAGAATGGAACATATAATACCGTTTAACTATGATCTAAATTTTGATGCAACAAATCCTGAAAATCAAATAATTTTATGGAAGATAGAAAACTATAATTCTTATCTAACGGATTTTTCTTCAAATCCAAAAGATAAGTATATACAATTTAAATATAATTTAAATGGGAAAGATGTTATTTTCACATATTATATTGAAGAAAAATTCTTTAATGTTGAAAATCTTGATAACCAACAATTAGCTAGTCAACTTGACCCTATTTATGAATGTGTTGATATCACTATTTATGAACTTCTTACTAAAATTGAAACTTGTATTGAAAATATGCCTGAAGAAACAGAAGAAGGTGAAGAAGAAGAGGTAGAGGAAAATCTAGTTTATCCTAAAAATGTTGTTACAAGTTATTCAAATACACAAGTTAAGGCTGGAAAACTTGTAACTGAACTTAATAATAAAATGGGACTAAGTATATTTGATACAACTATATATGATGACTTTGAGAAACAAGATTATATATACAAACCAGAAATTAAATATACTCCACTTCAAGAAGTTGATGAATTAATTACTTCTGACACTTTGGAACTTTCGGACAATATATTATCTATAACTTCAAATAATTCTACTAGTGAAATTTCTAGTACTAAAATTTCTGAATATGTTGGGAAACTTGAATCTGAATATACAAATGTAAATGTTGAAAATGATTTAAGTGATATTTTTATTTCTACTATTCAAACTAATACCGAAAATGGTGAGTCTTTCCTTTCAGGATTGCAACCCAGCGTACATTTAACAAAGGAGGACCCATATTCCTCACTTGTACTTTCTGATTCTGATTTTTTAACATTTTATGAAAATTTAAATGTCGCTACTTCTTCAAATGCACTTGATGAAAAACAAATTTTAAATACTTGTCTTCAAATATTAAAATCTGAAACACCTATTACTGATGAACAAATGAAAAAATATGCATTTAATGAAACTTCTATTATTAAAATGTTAATTAAAGAAGTTATGAAAGCAAATTCAAATGAAAAAATATCTATTAAAATTTCTAATAACAATATATTTGTCTTAAATGTTTGTCTTAAAAAAGAAAACTGGACAAATCCTGTTCTTAACGGTTTAGATGTTGAACTTGAAGTTATTTTTCCTAAACTTTACTATCCATATGCTCCTCCAAAAATAAATATAATAAGTCCAAAATTTACTGATATATTTTTATTTTCTGTTGAGTCACTTGATTATTTAAAACAAGAATTTTGGAATCCTTCAAATACTCTTATTTATACATTATTAGGACTTGTACAAATTATTAATCAATATGGTGAAATTGACACTGCTAACTTAAATGTTAATACAAATATTAATAATGAAGTTATTCAATTGTGGTCAGAACTTGATATTAAATCTAGTGTTATTGACTTTAAAATTGATTTTACTAAATTATCTTCTGACAATATTTCTAATGGCAAACAAGCTCTAGCAGCTGGCACAGGTTATGGTAATGAATCTTGTAATAAATGGGATATTAAAAAATTTATAAGTGAAAGAAAAAATAAAACTGGACAAATTATTAATTTACTTCAAAATATTGTTGATAAAATTAATATTGAAAAACTAACTCCCGATTTTGTTCAAGTTAAACTTAATTCTATTCTTCACTATTATCTTTATGATGTTAATGTACTTGAAATTACTAATAAGCTTGCTGAATATACTTTAATAATTAAAATTCTTCAAATAATTAAATCAACTATTGGAACCTTTGGGGAATTAGAAAAACTTGTTTTACAAGTTCGTTCTACTGTTGGTGAGTATGTTAAAATTGCTAGTTTTGATAAAGAAATTTTTGAACTCTATGATCAAATTCTTAAATTAACTCCAGATTTAGAACCAATTGTTCAAGAACAAAATACTCAAAACAAAATTCTCACATCATATAATGATTTACAATCAATGCAGTTTGAAAATATACCTATTAACAATTTTACTTCTAAAATTAAACTTGAAACTTTAACTGGTGATTCAAGAAGGAGGATTATGAGAGAATTATCATCATTACAAAAATCTTTACCATTTAATTATGAAACTTCTGTATTTTTTAGATTTGATGAATCACAAATGAATAAAATTAAATTTTTAATAACTGGACCTAAAGATACTCCTTATCAAGATGGATGCTATATTTTTGATATGGTTTTACCTTCTACATATCCTAAATCATGTCCTAAAGTAGAATTTATGACAACAGGAAAAGGTTCTGTACGTTTTAATCCTAATTTATATTCATGTGGTAAAGTTTGTCTTAGTCTTCTTGGAACATGGTCAGGCAGACCAGAAGAAGCATGGAATGAAAATTCAACTATGTTACAGCTTTTTGTTTCAATTCAAAGTTTAATTTTAATTGACCATCCATATTTTAATGAACCAGGATATCAATCATCTTATGGTTCTCCTTCTGGGATGGCTGCTTCTGCTAAATACAATGGAGAGGTTAAACTTAATAATATTAAATGGGCAATTATTGATACTATTAATAATCCAGACCCATGTTTTGCAGATGTTATTAAAGCACATTTTGCCTTTAAAAAAGACCAAATACTTAATATGGCTTTAGAATGGAGTAAAACATCTCCTTCTATTGCAGCACAACTTGATACATTAAAGGCTGTTCTTGCAAAAGTTTAAAAAATTTAAAATTATTTTATATATGCGTGGAAAACGTTTTAATACAATAACTATTTTATTCCATTCATTTTTAACTTCTTGTATTTGTTCATACCCAACTATTTGATTTTGTGATTTATATATTTGATTGTTTAAAAACATTATTAAATAATATCCATGTGTTAAAATTCTTATTAACTGATTTTTAAAATATCCTACACTAAAAACTCCTAGTTTTGATTCATTCAATCCTACTAACCATCTATTATATATTTGTGAAAATCTATCATATAATCTTGTTTTATCTTTTAAAAAATATAAATTAAAATAATTAATATCATATAATTTAATTACTTCTCTTTTTAATAAAAAAACAAGTTGTGTTGTTTGAACTAATAGTTTGAACGATAAATTTGAACTTTTAAAATGAAATTTTATTTTTTCAAGAAGTTTTTTTAAATAAAGTGCATCATACATTGAATAATCTCTTAACTCTGGAGATAAATTAGTTATATCTATTGTTTTTTTCCAAAATTCTCCTAATTTTGATTCATTCAACTTTAATAATTTAAGTTGTTTTTCTGTTATTACTTTGTGTTTTTCTAATAACCAATATATATTACATAGCTTTTCTTTTGTTATTACATTTTCATATTCACATAAAAATCTTGTGTCAAACAGATTTAAAGTAAATAACCAAATTTTTTCTTCTGATCCCAAATATGAATATATTGCTGGAACATCTAATGAATCTGTACCATGACCTATTTTATATATATTAGGAGCTGTTAGTAGCTCAATAAATAATTGATTGGTTGTGTTAGATACAATATTAGGATTGTAAAATATTATTATTACTTTTTTTTTTAAATAAAATGCTATCTGAAATATTCCTATTGTTCTTTTCCCTTTTGAACCTGGTGGTGTATTGAATTCTAAATCAAAACCAATCACACGTTTCGATTTATTAGATTTAAGATATTTTTTTAAAAAACTTGATGCATTAACCTCAGAAATTGAATCTTTTACTATTAATAATTTACATTCAATATTACCAAGTGATTCATCTATAAATTCTTTATCAAACATTAAATTAATAAAGAAATTATTTTAAAAAGATTTTATAACTGATATAATTGCTCCTAACTGAATTGATGAATTTACATTTCCTGACAAATGAAATTCTATTTCTCCCAGTGCTGATAAAATTCTTGCCTTTTTAATTGGTGTAAATACTTTATGTGTCAATATGTACTGAACTAAATCTCCTAATATATCATTTAATGATAATGACTTCTCTAATTCTATTTTCTTCACATATGTATATGCACTTGCTAAATCTAGTGTTAAAATTTTATTTATTATTTCCCTCTTCTCTTCTGGTAATGGATAACCTATGTTTCTATACAAACCACTCATATTTATACTTTCCTCTCCACATGTCATATATAAACTTTGTAAAACATTTAATGACTTTCTCATATCTCCATCTGATAATCTAATTATTTCTTTTATTACATCTAATTCTACATTCATTGATTCTAATTTAACTATTTTTTCTATATGGGATATATGTTCTTCAACTGGTATTGGTGAAAATCTAAAAGTTATACATCTTGATTGTAATGAAGGAATTATTTTTGTTGAATAATTACAAATTAAACAAAATCTTGTTGTACTTGTATATGTTTCTATCACTCGCCTCAACGCAAATTGTGCATCATATGTCATTGAATCTGCCTCATCTAAAATTACCAACTTGTGATTTTGTTTATTCACATTAAATATTTCATTTGAAAATAAATCACTCTGAGAAAAATCTTTTATCTGCTCTCTTACCACATTTATACCACGATCATCTGATCCATTTAGTTCTAATACCATATTTGAATATGATGGTCCAAACATATGTTTTGCACACGCTAAAATTGTTGTTGTCTTTCCCGTTCCAGGTGGACCGTATAGAATAACATGTGGAAAATTATTTTTATCCATTAATGTTTTTAATGTGTTTAATATTTCTTTGTGAGATATAATATTTTCAATTTGGTCTGGACGATATTTTTCTACCCAGGGAAGATTGCTTGTCTTGGCAATCAAACTAGCCTTTTCAGGAAGATTGCTTGTCTTGGCAATCAAACTAGCCTTTTCAGGAAGATTGCTTGTCTTGCCAACTAATTCAGGATTGTGTAGATGATTATTTTTTTTATTCATTTGTTTACTTATTAATTTAATATATCCATCCTGTCTTTAAATTACTAAATATTTCAAATTTTTACTTCAACTATTTATTCAATATTTATACTATTTTTATTAGACCATTATTTTGTCTAATAGTATTTTTTTGGTCTTAATTACTTTGATATAAAATAAAAATTGAATTTTTAATTTTTTTAACTTAAAAAGATATTAATATAATAATTAAAAATGACAACAGCTATCTATTCGAAGGAAGATGCATTTAAAAAATTCAAACAGTCTAAAAGCAATGTTAAATTGTTTCAAGAGGATTATCCCAGTAAAAGTTCTGGACAAGCTGGAAAGTCAACTTCTAATCCTAAAAGATTTTATGTACTAGATCCAAATATTATTTGGAATAAAATGGTAACAAATAGAAGATCTTGTTTTTATGAATTTTGGAGTGACAGTATGAAAATTCAATTTGCTCTTGATTTAGATATGAAAGGTGTCAGTACTTATCAAGAATCTATTGAAATTGTCAAGTCAAATATTTGTAAAATTAGAAAGGGTATTAAAGATTATTATGGATATAGTTATCCTGTTAATAAAATTATTGTACTTGAATCTGATTCTAGATATTCTGTTAAAGAATCTTCAAAATATTCTTATAGAGTTATTTTTCGTGGAGTTAACTTTGAAAATCATTTAGTTGCAAAAGATTTCTATCAACGTGTACATTCTGATTATAATATTGAATATTCTGACTCTTCTATTTACAATATGACTTGTTTAAGGTTGTGTTATTCTGCAAAGTACGGTAAAAATGCTATTATGATTCCTATTGAACTAAAAATTAATGGTAAACCAACTATGACAGATATGAATTGTGGTTTAGAACCTTATTCTTTTTGGCTTAGAACTATGATAACTCATACACAATCATCATCTCCACTTGTCACTACTAAACAAATGAAAACACCTGTTTCTAAAATGAAAATTAATGTTGAACTTGGTACTGCTGGTTCATTAAATGTAAATGTCTCTAATATTAATCTTGAAGAAATATTATTTCAATTGCCTTCTGATTACTATGATGATTATGATAAATGGATTAAAGTTGGTATGTGCTTATCTAGTTTAGATACAAAAGATAGCGGCTCTATATATTTTGAACTTTGGGATAGATGGTCTAGACAAAGTGGTAAATATGATGGCAAGATAATGATTAAAACATGGGAAGGATTTAAAAGACCATCAAGTGTTAAAAAACTTGGTATTGGTAGCCTTATCAAATGGTGTAAAGATGAAGGTATTGTTAATATTTTCAAATCTAAATCTGCTTTTAGTGAAATAATAGAATCGTATCCTGTCAAACCAATTGAACTTGACTTAAATTCAATTCCTAAATCTAGATTACTTGAACTATCACAAGAAAAACTTGTTCCAGAAATATATAAACCTTATTTAAATAAACGACTTATTTGTGTTCAATCTGAAAAAGGTACTGGTAAAACATCTAATCTTTTTGATGCATTATTTAGTGATGATTCAAGTTCTCCAATTACTCCTGAAACAACAATGCTATTTGTTAGTTCAAGAAGAACTTTTGGAGTTAAACTACTTGGTGATTTACAACGTTTTGGATTTAAACTTTATTCTGATATTACTGAACCTGATATTTATGCTAAAAGAATAATTTGTCAAGTTGATTCACTAACTAGACTATCACGTGATTCTTATGACTATGTTATTATTGATGAATGTGAAAGTTTAGCTAGATATATTACTTCTTCACATTTTACTAAAAATCCTAAAGCAAATATTACTGTCTCTAATCTTGAAATGAGAATTGAAGACGCTAAAAAAATTATTGTTATGGATGCTGACTTTTCTGATAGATGTTTTACATACTATAAAAATATTTTAGGTAATGATGTAAATTTAGACTATCAAGTAATTATCAATCACTATAAACCATTTAAAGATTATACTATTGTATCTTTAACATATAATGATTGGGTACGTAAAGTTTTAGAAGCTATAGAACAAGACAAAAAAATAGTTATTCCAATGGCATCAAATAATAAAGCAAAAGATTTAAAAACAAAAATAGAACAAGATTTCCCTGATAAAAAAATTTTATTAATACATAAAGAAACTGATGATCATGAAAAAGTTAAAAATTTACTTAATGTAAACAATACATGGGGTCTGTACGATGTTGTAATATATACACCTTCTGTTTGTATGGGTGTATCTTATGATATTCCTAATGTTTTTGATTCTATTTATGCTTATGGATGTGAAAATTCACTTGGTGCTCAAGAATTCTGTCAAATGTTACATCGTGTACGTGAACCTATTAACAAAATAATATATGCTTCTATGAATTTATATAAAGAATTTGATTCTACTGAAGATACTATGAACTACGAATCTGTTGAACAGATTTTATGTTCTGATTATTATTTAACACACTTTGAACTTCATAACAATCTTGTCCCTATTAAAGTTAAAATTGATAAGACTGATGGTTGTAATGAAAGGGTACTCCATTATCCTTATAAATCAGATCCAAACTATGATTTATTTGTTAGAAATTCATGGGAAAATATAGAAAACAAGTTAAATTTCTCAGCTGTATTCTATGGATATGCAAAATTTAAAGAGTATAAAATGGAACACTTTAAATATGAAGAAAAAGACACTCAAATTGCTGCTTCTATGAAAGAAATTAAGCAAACTAGAGAATCCGCCGAAAAAGAAGCTTCTGTACAAGGTATTTTAGATGCACCTGATATTACTAAAGAAGAATTTGTTGGTTTACTTAAACAAAAAGATGAATATCTTGAAGATAAAGATGTACAAGCTATTAATAGATTTAGATTTAGAAACTGTTATAAATTGTCCGAAACAACTGATCTCACTCATGAACTTGTTGAAGAATTTAATACAAAGGATAAAATGAAATGGTATTATAATTTATCTAATATTGTTGCTACTGAAAATCAAACTTCTGAAGAAAAACTCGATATTATTAAATTTAATATTATGTCTGACAAATGGATTAATTCATGTTATATGGATTTCACTACTAGAAATACTTATACAAATCATTTGTATGCACTTAATACTATTAAACTATGTGGATTTGACATTAATAGTTTAGAAATTCAACAAAATCAATCAGAACTTGATGTTAAAGTCATTAGTTGTATTAATTATATTGATGCTAATAAAAAAGAAATTGCCTATAAATTTAATCTCAAAACATTTAATAAAAATATTGTTGATCTTGAATTTAAAGACCAACTTAAAATTGTTAACAGCATTATTAATAGTCAATATGGGCTGAAAATTAAAAAGATTTCCAAGACTAAAAAAGATCAAGCCCCCGATCAAATTATTTATGCTATGATTGATGATAAATTATGGGATAGTTTACCCAAAGACAATAAAATTGAAGGTATTGAATTATATGATGAAACTGGATGTGTTGAAGAAAAAAGACAATATAATTTAGCATTATTAGACTTTTTAAATGATGATGAAAACAAAGATGATGAAGAAGATATTTTACCTTGTGAAGGTGAAGATGATTATACTAAGAAAAACCAACAAAGTGTTGAAGAACTTGAAGATTGCTAAATAGACATATTTACTTTATTAACTGTTATATAAAAAAATTGAATTATTTATTTTATATGAAACCTACTAATCTTGTCTGATGACACATAAATATAAATGTGTTGATATATAACATCTAATTCTGTAATGAATACTATGTTAAACTTTTTGCCCACTTCTCTTGATAAAACCAGTGTTGGTTGTGTCAAAATTGATTCTAACCGTATCCGTGAATTTTTAGCCATTAATATGTACCGTATTATGAGCAACATTAGACAACATCTTCTGGATGGCAATCTTGTGGATGGCTGCGACTATTTTGGACGCGTACAAATGCAACCTCCTTTGTCACCAACGCGTGTTGCAGAGGTTATTTGTAAAACTCTGGTTACAACCCCAAGTGGCCAATTGTGCGAACTATACCGTTGCTTCGATTTTTATGACCTTTGCGATATAATTGATATGTTTGGTTGCGAGTACTACAAAAGCTACTATGCAGTTCTTGCACTGAGGATCAAACAAATGATCTCTTTTAACGAATACTATGATCTGTTTGATTGCTTTGGAATCCAGAATTGTAAAAGTTTGATTAATTGTCGCGATGTGTTCAATCAAACTCTTAGTTGGGCTGTCCCTTCTTCCAAGGCGATACAGGAAATTTGCAATTTTGCTGCTGGCGAACTAATCCTTGAGGTTGGCGCTGGTATCTGTTTCTGGGCATTTCTTATTAGAAAAGCCGGAAATTGTATTATTGCAAGCGACAACTTATCATCTCATGGTTCAACTAGAGACAATTCTTTCATTCCTGAAATGTTTGTAATGGATGGAGTTCAAGCTGTGCAAACACACAAAACTAATGTCTTGTTTATGTGCTGGCCTGGTTTTGAAGACCCAATGGCTGTTGATTCCCTTCGAGCCTTTACTGGAGACAAATTCATATACATTGGTGAAGACCGTGGCGGATGTACTGCAAATGACGAGTTTTTTGATCTTTTAGATAAAGATTGGTCAAAAGTCGCCAACATAGATATTCCATCATGGTTTGGAATCTACGATTCACTCTCATTTTATGTTCGGAAACCTAAGCAGGCGTCTGTTCCAGAAGATGAACCAAACTCTGTTCCAGTAGAAGAGGAATCTTGGACAGTCCCCAAGACAAAAAAGACTGTTAAGACTGTTAAGACTGTTAAAGTAGTTTCTAATACGGGAAACACAAAATCTTCTAACAGATTTAGTTCTTTACAGGATGAGTAATGTTATTGTATCATCACACAAAACATAATTTAATTTATTTAGTTAAATAAATTAAATAATTACTTTCATTTTATTAAAAGTAAAAAAAAATTGAAAAAATAATTCAATCAAATAGCCATTTAATGTATATTCATGCTTGTCCGTACAGGGGCTGCTGTCTATAAATAAAGACATTCAAGATATTTATATTATTTAAATATCCTACCTGTATATATATTCTTTTTAGTTACTGTACCTACCGAACAAAAAGGATCTTTTGCACCCAAGGCTGGGGTTAATATAGCCAACAACCGTTTTGACGATGAGTCTAGCGGTTTAATTGGTCTTGATAATAATCAAACCAATACTCTAGATTTTTTAAATAGTCCCTCCCAAGGTTCTAATTCTAGTGCTAATATGTTTGAAGTTGAAGTTACTATCTCTTCGGGTTCTGCTAATGTCGATACTAGTTCTACGGGTGTTAATACTAGTTCTGCTAATATCGATACTAGTTCTGCGGGTGTCAATACTATTTCTGCTGAAACGGAAGAACTTTGCGATTATGTAGTAAGAATGTTTGGAAGAGAGATTGGTTCAGCAGAGAAAGATAGAGGTAATAATATTTCTATTAGAATTGGCTACCCAAACCTTGGAAGCGATTCCGATGTAATTTCTCCAAGCTGCGCACCGGAAGACTCTGACTCACTGGCGAAGCTTAAGAAGTGTAAGACTCTTTTAAGTAATTCTGAAGCAATATCAAGAATTTATTCAGGAATTGCAACGGAAAACTCTGAGTTAGCATCTAACCACTCATTCCGAATAATAGCTTTTGGTGACTTTGTAGAAATTTCTGTTCGTCAGCATTCTTATTATTATCGTTTGAATAGATACATTAACTCCGAGTTCAAGTCTTCACTTGCCAATTCAGAAATAGGTTCTGACGGAACACTTAGAATAGAATTTCCTTATCCTGACCCTTCTATTTACGATGGTTGTGTAAAACACTCGAGTAGTAATTTTGATTCTAAAGCTGCTCTAACTAACAGGAGTGTAATTAATCTCATCCATTCGAAAATTGAAAGCAATAATAAGAAACTTGCTGAAGATCACTCTTTTAAAATAGAAGCTGGCGAAGATTCAATCTGTATTCTTGTTCGTCGTATAGCTGTTGCCAATAGTGCGGTTGGTGCTAGTAATCCTGAGAGACCAACACATAACATTCAAACTATTGATGATAATCTTCGTATAGGTATTGCCAGAAAACTCGCAGAAGCTACACTTAAACTCGAAAAACAGAAGGAAAAGGAGAAGAAAAAAGAAAATCCTAATCTCAAACTCCTCAGTTTTGTCCCTTCGATTATCCTAACTTTTCGAAGAGGGTCGTCGGCTATTTCCAAGTTATCTAAAGAATTATTTGGTTATAAAATTATGAGACTAGAAAAAAATCCTGATGGTGAAACAGATCCAAATCTTGTGTACGTGCGGCTTTTTTCTTGTGATAATGAGCAAAAAAAAAACACAACCAGTGCTTTTACCCATGAAGCTTATGAAGAAGCACTAATTGAGTCTCATTTAACTGAAGATAATCATGATTCTGATTCTGAAGATAATAGACGCAGTAGTACTAAGATAGGCGGAGGTAATTCTAACACCAAGATAGGCGGGAGTAATTCTAACACTAGGAGAGATGGCGACAATTCTAAGAGAGGTGGAGGTAATTCTAACACTAAGAGAGGCGGCGGTGGACTAGCTTAGAAAATCTAACATGGTCTTAGACAGGACCTTGCGTTGCTTAATTTAGCAGCTAAAAATTGTTACTGAAGATTCATCTTTGGGGGTTTCTGCTTGTATTTTAAACAAGTGGCGACCTATAATCCCACTTAAATTTTTTTAAAAACAAAAATAAAAAACAAGCAAAAACCTTGTTTGTTTGATTTTTATCCATTTAAACAAATATTTACTTATACTATTATAATAGTATGACAATTATTAGTGAATGGGGAGGTTATACACTTGATCACATGACTGGATCTAAAACTAGAGGAAAAAGATCTAGATCTGGATTTGACTTTAATAGACCAAGTTCTAAAAAACAAAAAAAACCCGAACCTGATTCTGATTCAAGTTCAGCAGATGGTGATGATGGAGATTTAGGTGATATTATGAATTTGTTAGGAAAGAAATCAAAAGCACCTAATGATAATTTCTATTCAATGAATAATAATATTTATTTTCAGGATGAAATTTCATTAGAAACTGCTGATTATCTTAAAAAAGAACTTAGAGAAATGGAAGAACATTTACTTCATATTGCTTCTAAGTACTCAATGAATCCTCCTCCTATTAGACTTCATATTACTTCAGGTGGTGGTTCAGTTATTGCAGCATATTCTATTATTGACTGTATGGGTGAATTAAAAGTACCTGTACATACTATTGTAGATGGTTATGCAGCATCAGCAGCAACTTTAATATCAGTTCATGGGTCTAAGAGATTTATTAAAAAGAATGCATCAATGTTAATTCATCAAGTTAGATCAGGAATGTGGGGTAAAATGGCTGAAATTGAAGATGATTATAAGAATATTAAAAAGATTCATGAACGTATCAAGGATATTTATGAGGAGAAAACAAATTTAAAAAGAAATGAATTAGTTAAGATTTTAAAACATGATTTAGATTGGGATGCTGAAGAATGTTTAGAAAGAGGATTAGTTGATGAAATAATTTAATTTTTTATTTATAGAATTATATTTTTTTTAACCAAGTTATAACAAATATAATATTAATTAATATTAATCAAATGGAAACTAACCATAGTAATACAGTACTTAGTATATTAGCAAATTATAAAACTGCACAAGAACATTTTATAGTCTATAATGATATAATTGCAAAACTTCATAATACACATTCAGTCTTATTAAATAAAAATACATATAATTTTTGCAATTATTCATTAAACTTAGATTTACTATATTTTAATAAACAAGTTGTTGAAAAAGAATATGAATATTATATCACATATAGAAAAAACTGTTTGTCTAAACTTTATCAAGACTTATATATTTTACTTAAACAACTTATTAAATCTTTATATGAAATTGAACGTTCAGATGTTGAATCTGAAAAAGATTATATGAAGAAAAAACTTAGAGATATTACTGCTCCATCATCTTTAACTTTAGATATTGATCCTGACACAATTATTGGATGTATTAATTTAATTAAAGATTATTTTGAAAATTATAAAATTCAAATTGAAAATTTTCATAATTTTATTGAAGCTAATTGTACAAATAAACAAAATTTTGATATTAAAAATGTTATAGTTAATTTAAACACTCAACATAAAAAACTATTAATAGAATATGAAGGATTAAGTAATCTTTTCTTAGAAATTTTACAATCACACCATATGATTTCAAATAGATTTATTTCTAAATTAGAATTTTGTGTTAAAGTTTTACATGAGTCAAATTATGGAGAATTGTCTAAAATTTAAAATCTAATATAATAAATATAAATGGATTTAAATTCACACGTCATAGATATGAATAATAATAAATTATCTAATATTGTTCATAAAAGAAAATGGAAAAGAGAAGAAGAACAAATTTTAAAAGAATGGGCTGATAAAGCTGTCTGTTATAAATGGCTTCATCTTAAATCATATGAAAGTTACAGATTTTTTAATGCTGTCTTCACTATCCCTGTTATTATTTTATCAACTCTCACAGGTACTGCTAACTTTGCACAAGATCGTGTACCTCCTCAATATATTAGTTTATATGTCATGACTGTCGGTGGTCTTAATTTAATTGCTGGTATTATTTCTACTATTCATCAATATCTTAAAATTGCACAAATCACTGAAGCACATAGAGTCGCATATATTGCATGGGAAAAATTCTCTAGAAACATTAAAATTGAACTTGCCAAAAATCCTAAAGAAAGAATTAGTGTTAGTGAAATGCTTAAAACTTGTGCTGAAGAATATGATAGATTAGAAGAAACTGCTCCTTCTATTAATGATGATGTTGTCAAATTATTTAAAACTACTTTTGGTGATATTCACGGACTTTTTAAACCTGATATTTTAGGCAAAATTAACCCAACTATTATTTATGATAGAGATGAACATAAAGATGACGATGAAGAAGATGATGAAATTAAAAAGATTGTCAATGAAAACTCTTATCTTCAACTTGAAAAGAAACGTTTAGAAAAAGACAAAGAACTTGAAAATCTTAAAAACACTTTCTTACAAACCAAAGGTAGACTACCTAGTCCTGAAGAAATTGATGAACACTTTTTTGACAAATCTTAAATACTTAAGTTGGTTTTGGGTTGCAATTAGTTGCACAAAACCAACTTAAGTATTTAAGCTAAATTTGGATTTACTTGGTTTTATCAATCTTTTTGAGTAGTAATACTTGGGCTTAATATCTAATCTCACATGTAAATAGTAAACACCTAAACCGTGAGTATTTATATACACAGTATCAACCACTTGAAGTAGTTCCTTAACTCGTTTTGCCACATGTTTCCAAAATGCTATTTGTTGTTTTTGTGGCGCATTATCAATAAAATCTTTAATTGTTGTATAATTAAATGTTTTATTTGCCTTCTTAGAATCGCGTGGCGGGACTGGAACCACTAATAAAGAACTTTTACCTAGGCTTAAAAATGATGTCACATACTTATTTTTTGGTTTGACAAAATGTTCTGCAAATGGATCATAATCCTGGGTTATTTTTTCTAATCTGTCTGATTCTATATATTTTTCCTCGTAATCTGTATCCATATCTCGTGTTATTGGAGAAGTTTGATAAAAGAATCTCTTTTTTATATCAGGAGGATATGTTTGTAGAATTCCTTGTTCCCATTGTGCTATCTTTTCTTTCCATTTCATCCTATAAATAATTGAATAGATTTTTATTTAAGGGTTGCAACTAGTTGCACAAAAGTTGATATTTCTTGATACTTTTATATATAAAAATTGATTTTTTTAATTCTTATAATATATTAGAATTAAGTTACTATATATGACACTAATTTATCCAACTTTATTATTTAGTGCCAATAATACTAATTCTTTTTCTTGGTTTGACATTAAAACAAGGAAAAACTTCTCTCACAATAAAAGAAGAAAAAAAACTCCCATTAATTCTACCTATAATGATACATTTAAAATTGTTCTTAATCTTAATTCAAGACAAAAAACGATTATTAATTCTTGGCTTAATGACTGTATTTGTGTTTTTAATATTACTAACGATTTTATTAAAATGAAATTAACTCAGGATAATGTTAAAGATATTATTAATTTTTATAAATTAAGATCTACATTATCTACACATATACACGAAATTTGTTCCTTACATTATTTAAATAGACATACTGCGGATTATATGGTCAAACATTGTGTTGAAATGTATAAATCAGCTTTATCTAATCATCATTTTATTGATCGATTTAATATTCGGAATTTATTATACAGTAGACGTAGAAAAAACCTAATAATTGAACCTGCTTGTGTCAGTTCTAAATTTAATTCTATATTTGTTAAACAATTAGGAAAAATTAAGTCTAATTTAAATTTAAATTTAATTGGAAGGAATTCTATTCTGCAATATGACTCGTATAAAAATAGTTATGTAATAATAGTTCCTATTGAAAAACAGATAAATACAATACATAAAAGGTATGATAAATGTGGAATTGATATTGGTGTGCGTACATTTATAACTACATATTCAAAAGATTCTAGTTTAGAAATAGGAACAAATTGTTGTAAAATAATAGATCGATATAATAAACGTTTAGATGGAATACGGAGTTCAAAAGATCAAAAAATAATATCAGACACAAAAATGAGAAAATTATATTCAAAATATTCTGATAAATTAAAAAATAAAATATCAGATATGCATAATAAAGTATCAAAATTATTGTTGTTAAATTATTCAGAGATTATTATTGGGAAGATAAGTATCAAGAAAATGATCTCGAATCTAACATCGAACTTGAAAGAGATAACAAAAAGACGTTTAATAGCTTTATCACATTATAGATTTAGAATGAAACTAAAATCAATGGCCAGTAAATATGGAAATAAAATAGTAGAAGTAGATGAGTATTTAACGTCAAAAACATGTTCAGAATGTGGAAAAATAAACAAAAATTTAGGCAGCAATAAAGTATTTGAATGTGATTTATGTAAATTAAGAGTAGATCGAGACATAAATGCATCAATAAATATCTACAAAAATGAGAATTTACGAAAGTAAAAAACAAGTTTAGGATTCTTTACCCGTTCTTATCCTTAAAAATTAGTTGATCAAAATATATATCAAGGAATATCAACTTTTAAGTAACGGTTAGGTATTATATATTATTAAACAAATGGAAGGAAATGAATTTTTGCTATTTAATAGAGAATTTGAAGAACAAATTATTAAATTTAAATCTTATGACAAAGATAAATTAATTGAAGAAACATTATTCTTTAAATTTAGGTCTGATTGTAAAAAATCAAAAAACAAAAAAAGAAAATGTGAGTTCTGTGATAAAATCTTATCATCAACTGCAAATTATAAAAAACACATTAAATCAGGTATATGTACAAAAGTCGATGACCCTAATAAACATAAATGTGAGTCTTGTAATGCTATTTTTGCATCAAAACAAAATCTACAATATCATATTACAAATGAAGTTTGTAAAAAAATACAAAATAAAGCAATAGTAGATGAACAAGTACAAAATGTTAGTACCAAAAATCCAGACGGGTATGTATATTTATTGCAATTAACAGACACAAATACAAATGAACATTTTTATAAAATTGGTAAAACTAATAGAACTGATCCTTTCTCAAGAATAGGCGAATATACTCCCGGATATAAAATGTTATTTATAAAGTATTCAACTAATCCATCTGTCACTGAAAATAAATTTCTTGACATTCTTAGAAGAGATGATCAAATTGAAAAATATAATTATGGTAAGGAATATTTTATATCGTCAACTCCTGAATATATATTTAATTTGCTGGTTGGTGTAAATTAATATATTTGTAAGATTGGGTTAATATTTTGTGACCTAAAATTGTAAAAATATTTTTTCCCCAGATTTTCCAGACCAGAAAAAATTCTCCCGAGGGCCCCAAAAAATCTCTCTCTCTCGCTGAAAAAATTTGTTAAATAATATAATTAATAAGATTTATATATTGTTTAACAAAAAATTAAAAGATTATTTTAAGATGTAAAAAAATATTGTTAAAAAATACAATAAATTGTTAAAATGAATAAGATATTTGTTAAATAATATAATAAATTGTTAAATAATATAATAAATTGTTAAATAATATAATAAATTGTATAAAAATATAATATTAGTATATTACATTGTATATTAGATTAAAATTATTATATTATTTAATTATTAGATTAAGTTATTTTTATTAAGTTAGAATAATTAATAATCTATTTAAATTTATATATATTATAATTTAATTATAATTAATGGAAATAAATTGTCCAATTTGTGCAAATAAACATAATATAGAAAAACTATTAATTTGTGACAATATTTTTACTGGTGTAATAACAAAATATTTAAAAGAACCAGATAATTATATTTTTAATAATTCACAAGTCCAAAATACTGTTTTAAATAAAATATTTAAATGTTTTCATTGTGATAAAATATTATCATCTAAACAAAATCTTGACAACCATATTAATAGTGGTATTTGTGTAAAATCAAATGGACCAAATGAATTTAAATGTAGCAAATGTGATAAAAAATTTTCTACCAAGCAAAGATTAAATTATCATTTGTCAAATAATGTTTGTAGTTTAATAAATTCAAAAAATAAAAATACTGATTTAATTCAACAAAACAATACAACAAATAATTCTAATAATACAACAACTAACACATCTAATACTACTAATATTGGGACCTTGAATAATCAAAATAATGTTGTTATTAATGTAAATCCTATTCAAGAAACAGTTGATATGTTACCTTTTAGAGATGTGTGTTATAAAATTCCAACTAAAAAGTATTTGGAATACGCAAACAATCCAGATCAGGCAATCAAACAGTTTGTAAAAGATTACCATTTAAATCCAGATAAGCCAGAGCGTATGAATATATTAAATACTAATAGAAGAGATAACAGAGTACAGTTATTTGATTTTGATGAAGATTTTATTTGTAGATGGCAGACTAAAGATAAATCTAAAGTACTTGAACTATTATGTGATCGTGGGGTTAATGCACTATTCTTTGCAAAGACTATGTTAACTGCCGCGGGTATTAAACTTGATCCCGATAAAGAAACAAAGTTAAATGCCAAAATAAAAGAATATGAATCATCAGACAAAGTTAAAAAGAAATACGTGGATATGATAGGAGATTTAACTTATGATTATAGAGACATGGTTGAGTCAAATAAAAAGAAATATTCTAATTTGATAAAAAACTAATAAAAAAATTGATATTTTTATGATTTAAAGTGAAAACTTAAATATTATTTATTATAATTCCAATGAATAATATTAAAGCAGATGCGGCAAGAATTGAACAACCTAAAAATCTTAAGATTAAATTGAAAGAACATCAAAAAAGTTCTATTCATGCAATGTTGGAACTAGAGACAAAAGGAGAAATCAAACTAAAAATAAATTCTTCAGTAACAACAAAAGGAGCTATTAATTTACCAGATAATGCGATTTCTGAAGAAGCAAACATTTTTGGAAATAACTATTGGTATCATTCATGGTATTATAGAAACAATGGTGAATTTAAAGAGATAGAATATTTAATTAATACTAATTTTGGTGTATTAGCTGATAAAGTAGGTGCAGGTAAAACTTTAACTGTTGTAGGGATGATTGTATCTTCTTTAATACCACCAAATAATCCTAAGATTATTAATTCAACTCAATTTACTTCAATTAAATATTTAGATGCAGTTGAACCAATTAAGACAAATTTAATTTTGATTCCTCATAATTTATCATCTCAATGGTATAAAACATTTATTGAAAATACTAAATTAAGAGTAAAACTAATTCATAGACATAGTGTATTAGATAGTTTTAAATCAGTTTATACTATTTCAGATGATAGTGAGACAGCAAAAGAACTAGATATATTACCAGAACAGTGTTTAGAACATTATGATGTGGTGATAGTGACGTCATCAATGGCACAAGATTTTTTTGAAAAATATAAAGAGGTTAAATGGTCAAGAATTATTATTGATGAAGTGTTATCAATTAAACTACCATCAGATATTCCTTGGCAAGCAAATTTTATCTGGTTTATTACAGCAACGCCTTCAGGTTTGGCTTATATTAAAAAATTATATATTAGAGAAATTTTTTCAAATTTACAAAAGATTGTATTTAATTTTTTAATTGTTAAAAATAATGATGAGTATGTTTCAAATTCTATGAATTTACCAGCTTTAAATCAAATATTAATCCATTGTTTAACACCAAAGGCAGTTGGTATGATAAAAGAATTTGTAAATGAAGAAGTAATGAATATGATTAATGCAGGAAATGTTGTTGAAGCAGTTGGTAAAATTAATTGTAATGCAGACACAGATGACAATATTTTTAGAGCAATTACAACAAAGTTAGAAAAGGAAATACATAATAAAAAGGCAGAGTTAAAATATCAATCAGAGAGAATAGCAGATGATGCAAAGGCCCATGAAGATCTTTTAAAAAGACTTGGAGAAAAGGTTAAATCTTTGGAAGAGAAGTTAAAGTCAATAGAAGAGAAAATAAAGTCATATGCATCTGAATCCTGTCCAGTGTGTTTAATGGATTTTACAAATCCTGCAGTAATGAAATGTTGTAGTAATTTGTTTTGTGTACCTTGTTTAACAATGATTAATGGTTTATGTCCAATGTGTAGAGCACCATTTGACTTAAAAGACATACATGTGATTGTAAAAGATGAAGAAAAGAAGGGTAAGAAAGGGAAAAAAGTAGAAGCACCTAAAGAGCTATTATCAAAAAATGATAACTTGATTAATATAATTAATAAGAAACCAACAGGTAAGTTTTTAATTTTCTCTTGTTATGAAAATACAAATGATTCAATTGGTAGATTACTTAAAGAGCATGGAATAACTTTTGCTAAACTGTCTGGTTCATGTGGAGCTGTTAATAATACAATTGACAAATTTAATAAAAGAGAAGTAAAAGTACTTTTACTAAATGCTCAATATTATGGTTCAGGTCTTAATCTTCAGATGGCATCTGATATTATTATTTATCATGAAATGAATAAAGAACTTGAAACTCAAATTATTGGACGAGCACAAAGAATAGGAAGAACAGAGCCATTAAATGTTTATTATTTATTAAATGAGAATGAAAAACATAATGTGACAAATCCATCATTAGACATATCAATTTATGATCCAAATGACAAACAACTTTTAAGTTTTATTGCAGGTAATAATTATGATAATAAAGTAGATACAAAAGCAGAAGTTGGTGAGTTTTGGGATTCTGATGAAGAGATAGCATTTAAAAAAGCAGAAGCAAAAAGACAAAAGGCTTTAGAAAAGAAATTAAAAGAATTAGCACCTAAGAAAACAAGAAAGACAACCAAAAAGACAACAAAAAAAGTAGTTGGTGATGAAAATGAAGTTTAGATTAAAAATAATTTTGTAAAGTTAAAAAAATATTAATAATTTAGTAATTTAATTTATTATCTAATATTTATTTATATAAATATGGATTTCGAATCGATTATTTCTATTGTTGTAATAGTTGGAATTATTGGATGGATTTTATGCAATTGTTCAAAGTCAAAGAAAGAAAAATTCCAAAATGAAGTTGACATAAAAAATTTTTCTCAAGACATTGATATTAGTGGTGTAGAATATGTTATATATAAAGAAGGTGAAGAAGTTGATTTTAGTAAAATTTCTAAAAAGAATCGTATATTATTTGCATTATATGGGAGTACACAAAAAGCCCAGACAAATGTATTTCATGTAACAACTGTTGTTAGAAATGCTTATAATGATTATAAAGATAAGCAAAAGATTTTAAAAGTAAATAATTCAAATCTTGGAGGTCCAGATGGAGAAGATCCTTCAACTGGTAATAAAAAATATTTACGTATTTGGTATATACCTGATAGTACATATCCAGCCCCAGTTTAATTTTATTTATAATTTATATATTTTAAAAATAATATATAAAGTATATATATAAATATGGATATAAATTTTGAACAGATAATATCAATAGCAATTATTTTAGCAACAATATTTTTAATTTATAGTACATCTAAAAAATCAGTTGAAAAATTTGATGTAAATCAACTTATTTTTGAAAAAGATGAAAAAATAGATTTTGCAGAATTTAATAACAGACCTATTATAAATGCATCTTATGGTGCTTTTGATGAAAATAATAGACCAATTGTAGAAGATGGTGATAGATTAGTTGATGATGTTACAGAAGTAATTGTTGATGCCCAAAGAAACAATAAAAAGATAAAAGTAAAGAACAGTGATTTAACAGATGGTGTTGATCCAGCAAAAAATCATACTAAGAAATTAATAGTTTATTTTGAAACTCCAGTAAATTTTACTTGGTCAAATGCAAAATTAGCCAAATCAGCAACTCACCCACAATATACTATTGTTAGAGTTAGTAAAAGTTTATGTAATGCTTCTGGTGCTTGTCGAAATGATCAAGAATGTTATCAATTAAATAAAGATGGTGTTGGTGTTGATAATAGATTTTTCTGTTTTGACAAAAATCCAGTTGGAGATTTTACAGTTAATATTTAATTAGTTAATTAAAATATTTTATAATAAATATTTTAATATTGGAAACATTAAACATACATTGTCTAAAGCAATCTATTTTAATATGTCTAAACATACATTGTGTTTTTAACATAATCTTTAATATCTGAATTTTTAGATTTTATTTCTTTATTTACCCTATAAATTTTAAGAGCATTATCTAGATCTTCAGATGTTATTTTTCTTTTATGTTCAGATGGTAAACAAAAAACTCTAATACCATGTTGTATTTTAACACTGAGTAAAAAACTTTCAACATCACCTCCAAAATTAGGAAATAGATTATAATTTTTTTTAAAGAATTCATATAATTTTGGTTGTGTAATATCAACAGACCAAGAACTGTCTGGATTTGTATTTATTTCTTTAACCATTTTACAAAATATTTGTCCAAGTTCTTCATGTGTATATGCATCAATTGTATATCTAAAAGGAAATCTTCTATTTAATCCTTCATTAACTGCAAAAAAACATTCTTCTAAAGCATCTTCATAACCTGCAATAATAACAAGAATTTGGTTTTTCTTTTCAGTTAAATTTTGATTAATTGTATCAATACATTCCTTTGCATATGAATCACCACCATTTGGATTACCAAGTGAATATGCCTCGTCTATAAATAAAACACCTCCTAACGCCTCGTCTATTACTTCTTGTGTTTTAGGTGCAGTTTGACCAAGGTATTTTGCAATTAAATCAGATCTTTTAGCTATCTTAAATTTCAATTCAGGAGTTTTTGAAGAATTTCTAGTATTTTTAGAAGGGGGTCCATTATTTAATGATTTAATTAATTTTTTAAGATGTGAATTATATTTTTTTGGATTATAATCTTCATCATCGTCATCATCAATAAATTCGTCATCATCATCAATAAAATCGTCGTCATCATAATTATTATATGAGTTATATGTATTTTTTTGTTTAGGAGGATTAGTTATTTTATTAGGGTCTTGTATAATATCGAGGTGCCAATAAATTTCACCGATAATATGTCCTAACATAGTTTTACCAACACCAGGAGGTCCCTGAATAACAGTATGTAACATATCTTCATTTTTATCTTGAAAATCTTGTAAAAAATATATAATTTGTCCAACAATAGATTTTTTTACTCCAGCCATTCCAATAGTATTTTGAAGTTTTTTAAGTACTGGAACAATTTTATTTAATTTTTCTAAATTAATATTATATTTTTTATTTGAATTGTATGATAGGCCAAGTTCAATTAAGTCATCAAGAGTTTTGATTTCTTTATTGATAATAATAATTTCAGTACTTGATTTAGCTTTTTTATCAGCATGTTCATCAATTGATAAAGATGAATTAGCTCGTTTTCTCACAGGTTTGGACATTGACTATTTATTATTAAATATGTTTATATATTTAAATCAAGTGGTTGAAAAAATTATAAAAAATTATTTTGTAATAAATAATTCAGTAACTCCATTAATAGGTAAATGACATAGAACTTCACAAACATCCCCAATACATTTTTTTTCACAATACCATTCATTAACTTCTGCATATTTTACTAATCCATGAATTCCAATACCTATTGCAAATAAAAATAAATAAAACAAAATATTCTTTCTATTTGCATAAAATACATTTGTTTGTTTAATTTCATCACAACCATATGAATAAACTATTTTATGAATTATAAGACCAGCTATTATACTAATAACTCCAATTATTAAACTTTCACTTAAAGATAAAGTAAACATCTATAATATACTATGAGTGAAAAAAAATGGTACAATTATATTATTTTTGATAAATCACCTAGCACTAAAACTTATGTTGGTTCAACTGTTAACCCAACAAGAAGATTTAGACAACATAATGGTCAAATAAAAGGAGGGGCTAAATATACACGTGGGGGAAATTGGACTCCATATATAGTTTTATATGATATAACTCACACTAAATCATCTGCTTTAAGTTACGAATGGCATTTAAAACATTCAAGTAGAAAAATACTTGGATCATCTAAATATAAAAGAAAATGTGGATTAGAAAAATTTGTAACTTCAAAACTCATTTCTAGTTCAAAAAATAATTATTCCCATGTTTTATTTGTTAATTCAGCACACAAATCCATCACACCTATACTCCCATCCCAAGTAGCAATAATATATTTAAATAAATGTGAGTTTACAACTCAAATACTTGAAAATTGGGTTGAAAAAATAAAAACAGTAAATAGTATTCGTATAAATATCTAAACTTGTGTATAAGGTTTTTCTTTAAAGCTAAAGGCAACAACATTTTCAACAGATTTATTAATATTTATTTGTGAAATACTTGTATTATTTTTAATATAGTTTGCTTTATTATTCATTGTAATTATAGGTTGATCTAAATATGATACGGAATTATTTTTAGTTGTATTAATTTGATTAATTAAAAAAATATCAACACTTGAATCAATACTCTCAACAGGTGCATACATTGGTGCATTAGTAATCCCAATAATTTCAGAAGTTAAACTAGGTGCAGGAGAAGGGCCAGCAACAATTTGAGATGTAATAGGATTGTCAACAAAATTTGTTTTAATAAAATCTCTTCCTTTAATTTCATTATTATCAATAGTTTGTAGCTTTTTTGCAACAGAGGAAAATTGATTAGCAAAATTATCTTCTACATTAGGATCTGTTGTATATGCACTGATTAAATGAATTGGTTCAGCATTAGAAACTATTTTTTTTTCAACTTGACTAGTTAAATTTTTGACAGTATTAATTATATATTCTTGTTTATCTAAATCTGGATTTGTTTTAGTTGATTTAGTTGATTTGGTTGATTTAGTTGATTTGGTTGATTTAGTTGATTTGGTTGATTTAGTTGATTTGGTTGATTTAGTTGATTTGGTTGATTTGGTTGATTTTTTAGATTTATATTTTTGAATATGTTTGTTGTCAGTATAAATATTAATAAAAACAAGTAAGATAATAACAATAGAAATAATATTATGCATTATATTATAGTGTAGGATTTAATTTTTTATTAACATTATTATAATATGAATTTAAATATTATACTTGTGTTTTTAGTATTTTTCTTAATATATTTTTTATCTACAAAACAATCAAATTTAGAAATGTTTAGTGACATTCAAAATTTAAAGACTATTGCAAATTCTAAGATATTCACATCAATTCCAACAAATTTAGATAAATATTTTTCACCTGTTAATTATAAACTTTTTAAAAGTCAAGATATAAAAACTGATGGAAAAATATTTTTATCAGTAGCCTCATATAGAGATCCTCAATGTCCTTTAACAGTTTTAGATGCAATAACAAAAGCAGATAAACCTGAAAATTTAGTGATTGTGGTATGTCAACAAAATGACGAGTTAACAGATGCTCAATGTACTAATTTGTCAATTCCTAAACTTTCAAAGTCTAGTCCAACAATTAAATGGATAAAAATACCTCATACAGATGCAAAAGGACCTTGTTGGGCACGTTTTGCAATTCAACAAATGTATTCAGGAGAACAATATTATTTGCAGGTTGATTCACATACAAGATTTGTAGATTCATGGGATACTAAATGTATTGATTGTCTTAAACAAGCTCAGAGTTCTAAAGGTGATGAATTAGTGTGTTTAACAAATTATGTATCAACTTTTAATATTCAAACAGAACAAATAGAAATAAATCCTTTAAGAGGTCCAATGTTTATTGAGTCAGTAGATCAAACAGATGGTTTTGATAGGTATAATTCAAAGTATTCGGGACCAATGATTAAACCAATTGAATCAAAAGGATGGTCAGGATGTTTTGCATTTAGTACTGGACAAATGATAGTAGACGCACCTTATGATCCATATACTCCATTTTTATTTTTTGGAGAAGAAATGGATATGTTTGCTCGTTTATATACACGTGGATGGTTAATGTATATTCCACATGTTCCAATATGTTTTACAATATTTGATAGATCATATAGAAAAACATTTTGGGAACATCCAGATCAAGGAGCAATTGTCCCATGGTCAAAAATAAGACTATATGAAAGATTTGGTATATTGTCTGATGATTTTGTTAAAAAAATCCCAGCCCAAGTACTTCAAGATAACCAAGTATTTGGTATGGGTTCAGTAAAGACATTTGATGAATTTATGAAATATTGTTCAAGTTAATTATTAATTAATTTAAGTAAATTTTTATATTCTTTTATATTTTTACTATCTAAACAAATTTAAAAAACTGCTACATCCAAACATTTGTTGAATTTTTTCTAAACTTTCAATAGCAATAATAATATTATTTTTATCAGTTGTTTGTAAATCTTCATTGGTTTTAAGTTTTTTAAATTTTGTAATTATTCTATTTATTTTAGTACAATCTTCAGATGTTAATTTGTAACTAGAATAATTTTTAGTTAATTTATTTTGTATAAACATAAGATATTTTGCAACTGCAATTACTTTTAAGCTAGTTTCTTTATATATTTCTAATATATTGTAACATTTATCTATTATTTTTTTAAATTCTTCAACTGATATTATATCCTTCCTACTTAATACCATTAAATCAAAATCACTAATTAGTGTGCCTTCAGCAGCTCCATACATTGAATTTCGCAGGTTTAAATATTTTTCTTTATATTTTAAATACTTTTCTTCCATATCAATTTATATAATATAAATAAATATATATATTTTTATCCTACTTGATTAAATATTAACAAATATATAATAAATGCTTGACAAACTCTTTAAATTTGTTCAACAAACTTGTTCTAAATATTCTATAGACGAATCTCATGGTCTGTCTCATTCAATTCAAGTTTATAGATATTGTATTAAAATATATAATCAAGTTCTAAAATCTAATCCTCAAATAGAAGAACTTGTCCAAGTAATAACTTGTGCGTGTATATTACATGACATGTGTGATTATAAGTATATGGATGAAAAGGTAGGTGTTGAAAGAATTGTAGGGCTACTAAGCGAGTTAGGTTTAAGTAAAACTCATATTAACTTAATTGTCCAAATAATAACAACTATGTCTTACACTAAAATAAAAGCACATGGATTTCCTACATTTAATAGCCCAACATCAACCCTTGCATTTAATATTGTACGAGAAGCAGATTTATTAGCTGCATATGATTTTGACAGGTCAGTGGTTTATGCAATGGAATGTAAAGGTGTAACATGGGAAGAAGCAAATAAAGAAACTTACATATACTTTAAATCTCGTGTATTAACACAAATCTCAGACGGGTTATTTACTATTGAATCGGCATTAGAGATAGCTTTAGATTTAGATCAATTAGCTCGTGTTAAATTATCCCAAATTAATTTGTGATTTACAAAATTCTTTTAATGTAATATCAACATCACCGTCCTTAATAGTTTTATTGTCTCTAATAATAACTCGATAGACAGTTTCTTCAAAAACCGAAGGTAAAAGTAAAGATACCATTTTCTTTTTAATTTTAAATTTTGTATTTGGTTCAGAAATTGAATAAAAATAAATTTCATCAACAGGATTTTTATTTTTAAGATTAAAGTTAATATTAAATTTTGTTAGAATTACATCAAGGACTAATCCCTTTTGTCCAATAACATTTTTAAATCCTTCTATTTGTTGAAGTACATCTTCATTCTTACCATCAAAAATAATTTCTCCAACAAAATGATATAAGTCTCGTGTGTCAATTCGTTCTAGTAACTTTTTAACATTAGGATTCATTGTTGTATACTTAATTCTATCTATTAAACAATCTGTATAAGAAACAAATTTATCAATATCAGTTATATTTGCAGATATTCCAAATTCTTCATCAACTTGATCAAGCACATCTAGAATCATAAAATCTAATTGATTAATAACAGGATGTTGATAAATTTGTTTGTGCATTTTAAATCTTGAATGAAATAATTCATAAATATTATAAACTTCTTTGTCTGGGTAGCATATTGTATCTTGAATTACTCGGGCTTGAGAAAATAATCTATTATATTCAAAAGATGAACCTAATCCAATATTTTTTGTATCACGCAACAAATAATCTATTTTATCACAGTCTAATCCGGATTTGCCATTTGAAACAACTTCATACATAAATTCAGGTCTTCTAATTCTGTGTTTAGGTAGTTTTTTAGGTCTACGTTTAGAATTAATTAGTTCACAAATAAAATCTATTTCATCTTCAGTATATGCGAGTTTGTATTTAGAAATAATGTGTTTAAGAAGGACTTCTGATCTGTACTCATGATGAATCCATTGTTCAGAAGGAGTACCAGTTAATTTAGATTTAAGAAAATAATCATCAAAAAAGTGTGAATAACATGCATGACCTAAATCATGACAAAGACCAGCAATTTTAACTAAGACAATATCTCGATCAGATATATATAGCTCAGGTTGTTTCTTTTTAATATTTTCCATTAAAAGTCCACAGAGATAAGCAACACCAATAGAATGTTCAAATCTATTATGTGAAGCTCCAATAAAAACATGATATGCTACTCCTAGCTGTTTTATGTTTCTCAAACGCTGAAATTCAGGAGTATCAATAATTTGAATTAACTCTCGGTCAATTTCAATATGATTATGTACTGGATCGAAAATTAGTTTTTTCATATTAATTAATTCCTTAATTATTATAAACAAACATATATAAAATTCAATTTTTTACTCAAGTCCCAACATATGAACATAATATCTAACATAAGAATTTGATAAACATTTTTTAATTTGTTCTTCACTCAATCCAGGAGTACTTAATGTTTTCGTAATATATTGATTATATGTTTCTAATGCTCCTAATTTATTGTTTAATATTGTTATAGGATCATCTATTTTTGCATTAGGAAAGGAACTAGTTGCTAAATTATATAATTCCATATCTTGAGCTTTAACTCTTGGATCATCAAGTAATCTAAACATAATATCATCATTTAATTTATTGGTTTTTTTGCTTTTTCCTTGATTAGCAGATTTATTTTTTTTAGAAAAACTTCCCATTTATAATTATATTATTGTATTTATGTATTTAAATACTTTAAAACTTAAAATATTTAAAAATAATTTTATACTATTATTATATATACGAATGCACAGACTCCACCTACTTAATAGAATTAATAGACAAATTGCAGAACAACAATCTAAAACAGTTCAAGAACCAACACCTGTACCAGTTCAAGAACCAACACCTGTACCAGTTCAAGAACCAACTCCTGCACCAGTTCAAGAACCAACACCTGTACCAGTTCAAGAACCAACACCTGTACCAGTTCAAGAACCAACACCTGTACCAGTAGAAGAACCAACTCCTGCACCAGTAGAAGAACAAACTCCTGCACCAGTAGAAGAACCAACTCCTGAGACAGTTTCTGAACAAGTAGAAGAATTAAATCAAGAAGATGAAGAAGTTATACAAGAAGAAGGAAGTGAACAAGTTCAAGAAAAGCCAAAGAAAGGTAGAAAGAAGAGAAATTAAATTTAAATAAAGAATTGATTAATAAGAGCATTATCATTAGAGTCAATATTTCGAGGAATAATAGCAGAAGAGTGAGCAGAAGTTTTAGAGCCAATGGGTGCTTCTGAATATGTTTGATTAATTAAATTGTTAGAGTTAGGAGTGACAATTTGAGTATATAAATTTTGCCAATAATTTTTTTCATCAATGAGGTCAATGTATTTTTTAGCAAGTTCTTTATATTCGACAGTTTTATGAATATTTATTTTTGGAAGCCAAAGGTATGTGAATAAAAAAATAAATATAATCATAAGCAGAAGTTGTACAACATTTATTTCAATATGTTTCATATTAAAATAAATTTAGATAAAATATTTTTCCGTGTTATATTAAATGGCCGAATATAAAAATTATTTATTAACAAAAGAAATTGACAAACATATAGATAAAATTATTGATAGTATATTTACAAGACTAGTTATTGGTCATAAAAATTATATCAAATTATTTACAAAAATATTAATCGACACAATAGGTTGTAAATTAAATTTTACACCTAAAACAGCAAGTGGATTTTTCCAACAACTAACACAAAATGATTCAAGAGATATTATTTCAATAATGTATTTAATTTTACCATATATAAATGATGCAAATAATTATGAATTATACAAACAAATTGTAACACTTGAAGATATTACATGTAAGAAAAAATCTAATGATACTGAATCAAATAATTATGTAATTTCAAATTATCAGTTTTCAAGATATTTTCCGGAAGACATTGATAAAAACTATGCAGAGATATCAAAAAGAAAAAACATAATAAAAAAAATGGATTCATATTATGAATATAAATATTCATTAATAGATTTAGAAACATCATTTAAACTTGTCTTAGCAACTGTTGACCAAATAGCTTCAAGACTTTATGTTAATTGGATAAATATCATACCATTAACACTAGAAGACTATAAAGAGTCTGAAAAGTATAAACAAAGTATGTATTGGGATAGTGAAATAAAAAAGTTTATTTGTCCAGGACTAATAGAGCCATATCTATTTGATTTTTGGGATTTAAATATAAATAATGAATTAAGATCATATGGTGGTATAACAGCAGGTGACGTATTTAATACAATATGTGTTTTTCTATTTGGAGATATTTATAAATCAGGTGTTAAATGGTTATTATATGAAAAACAATTACAAACAGATTTATCATCAAGACCTAAAATGTATATTGAAATGTTAGATGAAATAATATCAATAGATTATTTATGTACAAATACAATATATGACATGATTGAATTTAAAAATAGAAAAGAAACAGAACAAAATTGGATAAGAATAATTAATGAAGTGATGAGTAATCCAAATTCTGTTTATAGTAATTTTATTAAAACAGCAGTTTTAAAATTTGACACTCAGTTCTGTACAGATGAAATATCTGATACATATTCATATGATTATACAAGTTTATATGGAAAACTTGAAAAGAAAAGAATAATAGAAATAAATGTTGCTGAAGAAAATTTTTTAGAGGATGAAGAAAATAGAATGGTTTTAGATTTAAAAAAATTAGAATTTGGAGAAGATCTATATTCAGAGTATATTAGTAAGTTAATTAATTTTAAAAAAATTCCATTTGAATTAGTATATGATTTTTTAGTAACTCAGATTCAAAAATTTAAATTAACATGGTATGGTAAAAATATTATTAAGTATAAAAACAATAAATATATAATTGACGCCGAAGTTAAATTTTCTTCAGATCCTACTTTAAATTCTACCCAAATTGGAAATAGGACTTACTATCCAACATATAAAAACATATATAATTATGCAAAATCAGTGTCAATAAAATTCATAGAAATAGAGAAAGGAGTTCAAATAACAGATGCAAGATGTTTAGATTCAGAACAAAAAAAACTATTTATTGAAATAATAAATAGAGATTATAAAATAAATTTTAATATATCAAATGTATTAAGAAAAACATATGGACCTGGGATACCTGTTGACCAAATTCAAGAATTTATTGTTGAATACTTTTTATCTAACCTTAAAGATCTTGTATTTACAAGTTGGATACAATTAGGTCTTTTAAATAGATTTGAAATAGATCCAAGTGTAACAGATGATATATTATTAGGAAGTTCTGAAACGTCAAGAAAGGAAAATATAAAGAAGAAATTAAATAAGAAGTTTTCATCTCCAGAATTAAAGACTAAATTATTAAATACATATTATTATTTAACAGGTGATAAATATTCAAATTTAGAAATTTATAATAAGAAAGGTAAACAAATAGATTGGTTTGAAGCAACATTTCAAGAAAATGAACCATGGTATTATGCTTTTGCAATGAATTGGGTTTCACAAATTAATTTTATGCATCATTTTATTAATAATAGAGTAATATTTGTAACTGGTGCAACAGGTCAAGGTAAATCAACAGAAGTACCGAAATTGTTGTATTATGCAGCAAAGGCAGTAAATTTAAATTTTTCAGCCCGTGTAGTTTCAACACAACCAACAGTAATACCAACAATAAAAAATGCAAAAATTATATCAATAAATCTAGGTGTTCCAATTGAAATAAATGGTTATAGTACTTCAACGCCTTATTTACAATATTCAACTCAAGACAAAAAACATTTAATATCAGGGTCTCAAACATTTATAAAAGAAGTAACAGATCGTACATTATTTGAAGAAATTATAAAAAATCCATATTTAAAAAGAATAAAAGATGAAAAGAAGAAAACATTTTCAAATGAGAATATGTATGATGTAGTAATTATAGATGAGGCACATATGCATAATATTAATATGGATTTAATTTTAACATTTATGAGAAATGTTGTACATATAAATAATCAAATAAAATTAATTATTACATCTGCAACTATGGATGATGATGAATATATTTACAGACGTTACTATAAAATTCTTGATGAAAATTATGGCTATCCAATATCACCTATTTTTACAAAACTTGATATTACTAGTGAATCGGATGAATTACACGTACTTGATAAAATAGTTGTTGACAGACGATATCATATTTCTCCACCTGGTTTAACGACAAAATATAAGGTTGAAGATATATATTTAAGTAAAGATACAAAAAATTATGAAGAAGCTGAAGATGCTGGTTTAAAAATTTTAAATGATATTTTAAAAAAGAATACAACAGGAGATATATTATTTTTTACAACTACAGAGCCAGCAATTAATAAATTAGTTGATCAAATAAATAGTACGTCTCCAGCATATGCAATAGCTTTACCTTTATATGGTGCATTAAAAAATAAACCAGGTAATTGGTTTGATTTAATTGAAAACATAGATAAAAATTTGTCAACATTAACATATTCTAAGAGTGAAATTTTAGATGTGATTGATGGGAATATAAAATATCCAAGTAAAGTAGTTCCAGGTACTTATACAATGGCAATTATAGTTGCAACAAATATAGTAGAAGCATCAGTAACAATTCCAACACTTCGATTTGTAATTGACACGGGGTATTTTAATTCTGTTGTATTTGATGATGAAATAAATGATGAAAGTGTTTCAATTGATAAAATTCCTGAGGCTTCAAGACTTCAAAGAAGAGGACGTGTGGGACGCGTTGCACCAGGTAAAGTTTACTATACATATGCAAAAGATGCACGTGCAAATATAAAACCACGTTATGGAATAGTAATTCAAGATGTAACTTATGATTTATTTAAGATTCTTCATGTAGATACATCTGATAATTTATTTAATTCAAAACCAATATATAATAGTGAAACACATCCAATAAACTATGATTATTTAAGAGATGGAACATTTAATGATTTTATATCAAAAGAACAAAATTTAACAACTCGAAATATTTATAGAAACCAATATTCAGAAGTAATAGTAAATACTTATATAAATCCAGTTCAAGATATGGAACAATCACATACACTTAGCTCACCATATTTTGATGGATATACAATGGTTGAATTACTTGATTATTATGGTGATTTTTATATAATTCATCCAGATGAAAATAAACTTACAAGAAATGTTATAACTGGTTCAATACAAATGTTTAAAGAAAAAAGAAATGTAATAGAAAAAACATATTCTTCAAAAAAATTGATAAATTCGTTAGAAAAATTATTAAATTTTAAATATTTATATCTTGAGAAACCGATTAATCTTTCAGCAAAAGAAGATTATAAATTTATAAAAAAACTACCATATTATAAATTAATTGATGAAGTGCTGACTAAAGAAAAAGAGACTTTAGGATTTTTAATGAAAAAATTTGATGAAGACAAAATTCTTAAAATATTTAAAACATTTTTATGTTCTTATGCATATGGATGTGAAGAAGAAGTTCTTAAAATAATTTCATTAATGTATTCAATTGAATCCTATAGAAAATTTGTTGGAAAACAAAAATTAAAACCAAAGTATAATGATTATGATGGTTTCATAGGAATGTGGGAAGATTCACAATCAGAACTTTTTTCATATTTATCAATAATGAATTTTTTTATTAATTCAAATACTAAAAATGAAGATAAAATAAAAGAAAAAATTACAGAAACATTCGTTAGTAAATCTTTCTCAACATTTAGTGATTTACTTAAAAAATATGGAAATAAAATATATTTAAAAGACAAGATAGATGAATTAAAATTAAATGGAATTGAAGATTTTGAATTAGTGAATTATACTAAATATAAGAATAATAATTACAATTTTAAAAAAATATATGAAGACTATTCTTTAAAGAAAAGAGATAAATATAGATTTGATCCAAAAAATTTTGATTATGCTTCATATTGTAAAGCATTTTATATAAATCCTGAGACAATAAAATCAGCATTAAAACTTTATGATACTTTTAAAAAAATAATTATTAAGGATAATTTTATAAAAGCAAAAGAAGAATTTAAAAAAACATATCCAGTAATAAGATCAATTGAATTGAAAAATAAAGAGAATATAATAAAATGTTTTTTAGAATCATATTTATCAAATTTATGTTTAGTTTCAAAAGGGAAAATAACAAGTATAATTACAGATGGTGAAATACAAGGACCAAAATTATCTTTAACAAAACTTACAAGTAAATATATATTTTATGGTTTGAAAACAAGAGATGAATTTCTTGGACTTACAAATATTTCAAGAGAACTTTTTGATCAAGTGATGCCTATTAATATTTTTGATGATGCAATAAAAATTTTTGATGAAGAACCTCAAAACATATTAAATATAACTAGAAAATATAATTATGTTCCAAGTGAAAATATAGAACCAAGTAAAAAAAACAAAGAAGATGAAAAAAAGTCAAAAATAATAAATATACTAATAGATAATCAAATAAAATCAGTTAAAATTAGAAGATATAGATTAAGTAAAAATATAGAAAATTAAAAAAATTGATATTTAGATTTATTGTATAAGAAGTATAAGGAATATAATTAAACTTATGTTACTTGCACGAGTTAAAAGAATAAGTGGAATAGTAAGACTAAGATTATTAGTTCCAGAATTTGAGACAAATTCATTTAGTGATCAATATGTTTATTCAGGAGGTGTTTGTTTAGAAATACAAGGTGAGAAAAATGTTTGTACAAATTATATTCCTGGAATAATTAGTGGCGAATTTTATACATACAAAGAAATTAATTCACCTAATGAAATTATTAATGAAACTTTATTAGAAAAAATTAATTGGTCTAATGCACACAAATTGTCTGTTTCATCAATGTCTAAACAATGGGATTATGTTAAATTTAATTTGTTAGATCTGTCTTTACTTAAACAGGATCTTATTAGTTTTCCTAAAATTAATAAGATTGCTGGAGAATTTTCTCCATCAAAATCCTATAGTTTATTTGGATCTTACAATAATAGATTTATTATTAATGAAACAATAAAAACAAATTTAGTCCATGACTCATTTGCATCTCAAATATATTATCTTGGTGAACAAACTGAGTCTTATTCAGGGTCATTAATATATACAATATGTGAGACATCAGGAAGTTATTATTTAGAGGTATTAGGTTTTACATCAAATGATTATGATAGTAAAAGTCGAATTGTGCCATTAGAATATCTTGAATACAAAGATTTAATTATTAATTCAGATACATTTGAATATAGTCCAACATTAAATGATTTAATGCAAATTCCAATTGTAAAAGTAACACAATATCCAAAATTTATAAAAAATTTTTCGAATATAAAGAAGGATGATATAGTTATTATTGTAAATGGATTGAATATAATAAATATGGAAATATATAATTTAAAATATCATTTTAAACAAACATTAGATGAGTATTTAACATATTTATTTCAAAAACAAAATGAATGTTTATTAGTAATAGTAAGAAAAGGTAAAATTATAGAAGTAAAAATAGATATACAAACATTTATATTTAATATGATAAATCCTATATATATGGATATTAATGATTTATATTCAGTTGAAAATAAAATAAAATTTTCTACAGATATATGTGATTCAATGTTACAATATGATGTTTATAATAAAGAGGTTGTAAAATATCTTAATGATCCAACATATAAAGTAGAAAAAATAGCATAAACATCATCATTTTGTTTCAAAAAAATTAGTATGAAGAAAAAAAATTTATATCTATAATAAATATAATTACAATGATTAATTTAAATCCTAAAATTTGGGGACCACATGCTTGGTTTTTTATTGAATCTATTGCAATTTCATTGCCTGATACAATTACTTTAGAAACACAAAATGAATTAAAACATTTTTTTATTTCTATCAGTTTTTTACTACCATGTGAAACATGTAGAAACCATTTTTCAGAATATATTAAAAAGACAGATATAATGAACATTGATTTTTCAACTAAAACAAAAGTTTTAACATGGATAAATAATATTCATAATGAAGTAAGAAAAAGAAATAAATGTAAGACAATTCCAATTGACAAAACTGTAAAATATTATAATGAAAAATATAATATTGAAACAAAAAGTTCATATGTTGATATTTTCTTTGTTGGATTATTTATTATCGGATTACTTATTTTAATTAAATATTTATTTTTTAATAATACTCCTAATCCTATTCCTAATCCTATAACTAATCCTATACCTAATCCTATAACTAATCCTATACCTAATCCTATACCTAATCCTATAACTAATCCTATACCAAGTCCTATATTTAATCCAGCTCCAACTAATGGAATTATTAAACCAATAACAAGCCAAACAAATTTAGTGTTACCAAGTAATTTAGCATTTACAAGATCTCCAACAAATTTATAGACTTGCAATTTGAGCAGTTATAATTTTTTCGAGTTCTTTTGATTTTGTTTCATTAATATTTTCATTAATAATATCATTAATATCAAGATTAAGTTCATTTAAGATTTTGTCTCTAAAGTTTTCAAGTAAACTATTAACATAGGATCTAATTAAATTTTTAAAGGAGATATTTTTTGTTTTAATGTTAATAATTAATTTATTAACAAGAATTTTAGGATGAATAAGATATTTTAATCTTTGTTCAAGATACCATAAACACCATCCAACACAAAATCCTCCAGGATCACCAATTCTTTTCATTTTTTTATTTTCAACCATTTCAAGAGTTTGAAAACCAATTAGAGGCAAATAATCTTTTGGTTCTAAATATTTGTAATTAGGGAAAAAATTTTCAAGATAAGTTTTAATTTTAAAATCTAATAAGTTCTTATTGTAATTAAAATCAACAGGTTCATCTGAACCACTTGGTTCAAATCTTTCAATAAGTTTAAGTTCTTTATCAATAATAATAACATTAGCATGAGATCCATTTTCAAGGTCAATTCCAATTGGTATTGCAAATATTTTTTTATCTGAATTTATAAATTCCTTTATTGACTTTTTAATATTTGTTGGCCATATGTCTTTTTGAAATATCCAAAAAAGTTCAAAATTTAAATAATCTCCAGTTAGTTCTTTAACTATACCTATTTTTTTATAGTAAGATGATACATTTTGATTATCAATATAGTCAGTAGTAATTGAAGTACTTAATGTATTATATTTTTTAACTAAAACAATATAAGATGTAATAATGTCTAAAATAATACCAGTAAAAGTAGTGATTGAATTATTTTTAGGATTCTCAATATCAATACAATAATTTTTCCTTTTAAGAGGAATTGATACTTTATTTTCATTAATATGTTTTTTAATTTGGGCAATACATTTTTCTTTATTTGAATCTGGTTTTGAACAAATTTTCTCCCAGTCAATACTCCATATATCTGGAGTTTTTGATTTTAGACTATTTAAATAACTTAAAACAATGATATTAATTAGTTGTTCTAATTCTTCTTTAGTACATTTAGATAAAGCCAAGTCATATGGAGTTTTATTTTTTTTGTCAATAATAAAAATATTATTTGTTTTTAATGCAAGTTTAGGTCCAAAACTTAAAAATAATTTAGTACCAATAATATAATGCCAGCAAGTTTTACCATCATTATTTTGAATATTTAAATTTGTATTTTTAATTAAATAATTAAGTGGATAGTTTGATATATTTATTTGTTCATGAAATATTTTTTCTAAAACTATATGAAGAGGTGTATTTCCCTCTAGGTTGCATATATTTAAATTTAATGACATTTCTTTTTTTATTATTTTATTTATTATTTCAAAATTATTATCTATAATTGCAAGATGTAAAGCAGTATTACCTTCATAATCTTGTAAATTTAAATCAAGACTATTAGATTTATCTAAAATATAATTGATTGCTTGACTATTATTATTTAATGTACAAATCATTAATGGTGTAAGACCTCCTGATTTTTCCTTTATATTAACATTACAACCTAGATCAATAAATTTTTCAATAAAATAATTAAGATCATAAATAGAAGCAATATGTAATGGTGTTTCATTAGTGTTATTGGTGAGATTAATATTAAAATTGTTATCAAGAGGAATTTTTAAAAATTTGGGGTCTTTATTTTTTGTGATAAGATGAAGAATAGAATTTTTGTTTTTATCAAAAATAAAAAGATTATTTTTTTGTGAAAGAATAGTAAAAATTTCGAAGTTTTTAAAAAATAATGCGTAATGAAGTGGAAAATTTCCATATGCATCTTTAATATTAATAATTGATATACCAATTTTTTGTTCATCATATTTAAGTAATAATTTAATAATATCAATATATCCATATTTAATAGGTAAATATAAAATGGTTCTACCTTCATTGTCAATCCAATCAAGTGTAACATTATATTTTAAAATTTTTTCAAGAATTTTAGAATTATTATAGAGAATGATATATTGAATTAAATAATTTGAATGTTCGTCTTTAATATCAAAATCAATATTTTCATTTAAACTTTTTTCAAATTCATCCCATTTTTGTTTTTTTATATATTCAAATAATTTATTTACCTGGTCCATTGGTATTTAAATTACATTATATTTTATTTTTATATTTTTACAAATAAATGTGACATTGATGATAATAAAGACATTGAATAAAATCCTATTGTCACATATTTTGTTTTTGCTTCTGTCATTTCAAACATTGCATAATATGCAATTATAATTATTCCAATAAATAAAAGAATTTTTTTCATCTTATAATACTTTACATAAAAATTAATTTATCCATTTAATAAATTAATTTTTTTATTTACTTGATTCTAACCACATTATATTATATGCAATAAATTTTATTATATCATTTACTAACTTTTTCTTCTCTAAATGATATGGTCTTATTAAATTCATTACTCTGTCATATTTAAACCATCCCACATTTTCAACCTCTATATGTTGTTCTGGTGTTGTTACTACATTTAAATTCCTATTACTTTCTACTATTGATAAATAATAAACATGTTTGTATTCAATATTATTAGTTCCTTTCAATTGTTCAACAATTGGATATATTCTATCTAAAACCCCCATTTCAGACATGTCAAGTGATGTCTCTTCTTGACATTCACGTGTTGCACATGCAATATCTTTTTCTGAAATGTTTCTCCTACCTTTTGGAAATCCCCATTCTGGTATTGGATACTTTGGCTTCAAGTTTTCAATTTCTTTTTGATGTAATTGTTTTAATATATTAAATTTTTCTTGTGCTGCTAAAAATTCCTTCTCATAATTCTTATTTCTTGCTGTCTTTTTCCATAAATCACACCATAGAACATCAAAATCTTCTGTCATTAATATATTTCTTATCTCCATTTCTGTCATTTGATCTATTAAATATTTTACTGATTCTAAATTATTTGGTTCATATCTACCTCTAATAAATTCTATATATCCTAATGAATTTTTTCTTGATATCATTAAAAAAAATAATGAATCTTTTAACTTTTCAACCAATTCATCACATGACTTGTCTATATTTTTATTATTAAACCAATATAAATTTATTTTATTAACATCTGGATTATAGTCTTTAATAATATATTTATTTTTAAATATTGAATTATATTTTTCAAATTCACCAGTTAATTTAAAATTAATAATACCGAAAGATGTGATTGGTTGAGAACATGATGATATAGAATGAAATTTTTTCCCACAATTTATACAGAATACTTTTTTTTCTTCAAACATTTTTCTTAAAAACTAATTAGTAATATTTACTTTTTTTTAAATAGTTTTTAGTAAATCATAAACAGCTTTTTCTCTTGGATGTTCATAATCAAATGAGTTAACAGGTTTATAAAATGTATCTGCTATTGTTTGTGGATTTAAATATTTATAATTTGATACATATATTTCACCATTTAATTCATATATCCATTCATCTGTGTCTGGATTTGATCTATATGGAATATTTGAATCAATATATTTAATATATGGTTTAAAACCATTTGTTTCAAGATAAATATTAAAGTCTTCTGGATATAATTTTTGATAAACATGTAATTTTTCATGTAGTAATGTGTCAATAAAATTATAGGATGAATTAATTATTGACTGATTAATTACAATTGTATCATACCTTGTATGTGGTAGACCTAAATCAATTGAATTTGTATTTATTATTATAAATTTCCATGGAATATTTTTTAGTTTGTTACAATCAATCCATTCAACATTAATTTTATCTATTAAAACATTTACTTGATTAATTCCTTTTATTATTATTTTTTGTTGTTCTTCATTCGGAATTATAACTGCGTTTCTCCATAAATCTAAATATGTGTTTGTTGATGAAATATTTCTAGCTATATAATCAAGATTATTAAATCTAGAAACATATCCATCTGGGTCTGATTTAATAAAATTATATGCTTGAGTTTGATTAAGAAATATAATATTATTATCATTATCAAAATTTTCATTTGAATTAAAATAAAAAAAATTAAACATAAGTACAAGTATTAATATAGTAATAAATATAAATAAAATTTTATATTCCATTTATATTTGGTTCAGATTAAATTTCAGAAATATTTGTTTTTATTTCAATACCACTTTTTTTATTTTCCATTTCATTATTATAATCTGCATCTTCATTAAATTCTACTTGAACTTGATTATTTGTTTGAACTAAACTATTTCCATCTTCTTCCTTTACACCATAAGTAAAAAATTGCTCTATTTCTTCTTGATTTGCAATATCTAATACACGACCCATAACACCAATTTTATCATCACCAGGACTAAATTTTTTGCCATCAATTACAACTTTAATATAATCGCCTCGTTCTAAATTTTTATTTAAACTTTCAATCCAGATAGTACCATCTGGTTTAACAGTAAAAACATGTGGATTCATATCAGTAATTTTAATAATAGCATTAATAGGTCCATTTTTTCCTAGTAAAAGTCTTTTATTAAAGTCATCGACACAAGCAACAATTACAGTTTTAACAATTGGAATAGAAATATTGGCAATATATTGAATATTATATACGGCATTTCCTGAAAAATTTTCAGGATTTATTATATTTTCAGAATAATCCTCAATTCTTATTATTTTATGCACAAAACCATATTTATTACATTTACCTTCAAGAGTATTTTTTAAATTCTTCTTTAGGTTTAAATAAAGTTCCGAATCCATTTGATGAGGATATAGTTCTACACGAGTAGCCAATTTTTTAATTACAAAAGGATTGACAAGTTCTTCTTCCATTACTTATTTAATATATACTATATCTTTATATTAAATTAATTAAAAAAACAATTTTTTATTTAATATTTTCATATATTATAGATAATGTCAGAACAAGAATGTGGAATTAAAAAATATGAAGAAGGACCACGTTTAAAACTTGCAAAACAAATTGCAACACAAGTTGATACACTAATTACAACAGGTGCTAAAGATTTGCCAATTGCAAAGTTATATCAAGTTGTTAAAATAGGTGTTACTATAGCAAATGGTTTACATAATTACAAATCAGAAAAATTAAAAAAAATGATGCAAGTTGTAATTGTTAGATTATTAAAAATTTTTAATGTTTATTTTTTTATTTTAAAAGTAAAAATATTAGCTGCTAAAAAACAATCTCAATATAATAATGACCCAAAAAGAAAAAAACATTTGCAAAAAATTTATAAATTAGATATGAAAGAAATTGATAATGTACTTACTGAATTTAATAATTTAAATAACAGTAACCCACCTTCTTCTTTTTTTTCAAAAGTAAATCCTGATGATATAAGTCGTAAGTTTTCAGATATTACTGAAAGACTAACAAGAGTTGTTAATGATTCATTAAACCATCTTACAACATTGTTAGGTGTAACAAGATATGTTAGTGATTTAAATTATGAAGACACAGTAGAATTTGATGCAATGAATTCTCCAATAATATCTGAAAATTGTGGGGAAATGGATTTTGCAAAAATATTTGAAGATTTATCTAGTAAAATAGAAACATTACAACAAGAACTCTCAACTAATCAAACTCTTGCAGAAGAATTCTTAAATGAGAAAAAAAGAGATGAACATATCTCTAAACATATGGGTTGTACTTCAAATGAAGAACTTGTTTATGTTGATACATGGGGTGCACCTGTTCCAATGTGTGTTAAAAAAAAAGAACAAACTATTGAAACACCATCAATCACTACACCAACAACATCTCAAATACAAACAACTTCACCAACAACTACAACTCAAACAATAACTCAACCAATAACTCAACCAACAACTTCACCAACAACTCAAACAACTACTAAACCCAAAAGAAGTTTTTTAAGTTCTATATTTGGTACTTCTAAAAGTAAATCTAAGTATTTAAAATATAAGCAAAAATATTTAGACATAAAAAATAATTAAATTTTATTTCTATTATATAAGTATATAATGGATACTAAATCTGTAGAAAAAGAAATGAAGAGAGCAAACGGTATTTTTACTGATGATGATAGAAGTGAAGAATTAAAAAAAACCATGCTGCTCTATACAAAAGGTTTAACACGTGGTGAAATATTTGAAGAATATATAAAACCGGGTAAAGTAACTACATTAAATCCTTTTACTTTTCCATCTTTATTTAATTCTGATGGCACAAATAAACTATTTAAACCTGATCCTACAAATAATGTGTCAAGTTCAAGAGCAGGTGAATTAGCAAGAGCAGGTGAATTAGCAAGAGAAGGTGAATTAGCAAGAGAAGGTGAATTATCAAGAGCAGGTGAATTACCAAGAGCAGGTGAATTACCAAGAGCAGGTGAATTACCAAGAGCAGGTGAATCATCAATACCACCATCATTAAAAAAAGTAATAACACTTAAAGATAGAGATAAAATGATAATTGAAATTAATGATAATATAAATCCAAAAGTTACTTTTAACAAATATTTACATATTATAACCGTACCAACAGTTATTTGTGATGCTATAAGGAAAGATTGGGCAAGTGGAGTTTTAAAACAAACTAGTAATCCAAATTATAGATTTTTAACAGATTGGTTAAAAGATGCTTTAGGTAATAAACCATTACAAATACTTGAACAAAATATTAGATTTATAGATAATGAAGATGTTCAAGCTCGTGGAAGCTTAACTACACAACAATATCACCGTGATTTACATGATCAAGAATCAATTTCACTATCAGTTAACCCATATAAACGAAGAGAGTTAGGTTCACACCAATGTTTATTATATTTAGACATTGAAGGTCGAAGTGGTCCCGATATGGTTTATTACGATAGAGAACTTGGTCAAGCTGTTGAATTTAATATTCCAATTCAAAAAAATGAAATGGTAATATTTCAAGATTGTTATTTTTTACATAAAACTCCAAATCCAACTCAAACAAATTTTAGAACATTAATATATCGTATATCAGTTATTCAAGAAAATGAAAAATGGGAACCATGTCCAGTAGAGTTATATGGTTTTTTAAAACCAGGTATGGAAGAAACAATTAAATATAATACAGACTTAGTTAGAGATTATTACAAAACTAATTATAGATTTGGATCTAAGTATTTAAAATATAAACAAAAATATTTAGATATAAAAAATAATTAAATTTATTCAATAGTTTTTGTCCATGTGTTATTATTAAATATAAATCCAAGTTTAACAAATGTATCTTTATGAATATCCCATTCAGGTTTTGATTTAATTGCAAGTTCATATTTTACAAATCTATCATCCCTTACATCCTCAAATATACCCCCCTTTTTCTGTTTAATATCTATTCCTAAATTTCCTGGAATTTTTTGAGATAAAATTGTTTTAACCCATTCAATTCTATCTTCTAAATTAAGTGGAAATGGATATTTAGGGTGATTAGAAGGAATTATTGTGTAAGTTTTTTTGTTTGATTCTTTTTCTGTTGAATATTTCTCTAAATATAAAAGTCTTAATCTAATAGCATTACAAATTTCAGTACGAGTGTCTGTTGGGAAATCTTCTAATCCAATCTTTTTAGCTATTTTAATTAAATATTTTTTATCTTTGGATGAGAAACAAACTGCACCTTTTAATGAAGGAATACCCGTACCTCTTTTTTTATCCAAAACTTTACCTCTTGAATGTCTTATTTTAAATACATCCTCTAAATCAACTGAAACCGTTTTTTTTCTTGCAACTGGTTTATCAATAATACCAACATATTCTGCTTCATCTTTTTTATCATAATACTCAAATACATCTGTGAAATTATATTCATTAACTTGAGTAACAGATTTAATAGTTTCAGTATCAACACCAAGAGATTCAAGTAGTTGAGTGTCTAAAGTATTTTTAAAATATTGATATAGTGACAACTGAGTTACCAAATCTGTATGATAATTATTTCTATAAAACATAGGTACATCTTCATTCTGATTAAATGGTTGGAAAATATAATATTTAGATCTATAAATTAAATAACCAGGAACACTAAATTTATCAAAAATATTGTCATGAAAGTTATTCAAATCATTTTCTGATAATGGAATAAGTTCATCAAGTGCTTGATAAACAAAAAAAGGTTCAAATAAATCTAATTTTTCACCAGTAAAAGAGTTTTTAACAGTTTCTAAAATTTCATTAATTTGATAAACATATCTATAACGATATAGTTCTTTAATTTTTTCTTTACAAAACTCAATTTCATTTCTAGCAAGTTTATTTGTAAATGTTGAAAAGTCTATTTTTTCTTTAGAAATTTTTTTATAGAACTTTGTTGTGTTATCATAATACTTCAAATTAAGCTTTTTATCAGTACATTCATATGCACATGTTTTAAAATCACATGTTAAAGGACATTGAGTAAATTTCTTTTTATCTTCTAAAGAAAGTTTCTCATACTCTAATGGACTAACACAATCTTCATATGTTTTAACTTCATCATCAAAAATATTACCATTATAATTTAATGCACAATCAACAGCAGATTCTTTCATTAATCTTTCTGTTTCTTTTACTAACAAATACTTACGTTCAGCTTTTTGATATAAAACTTCTTCAGTTGAAAGTTCACCGCCAGATGTTGTAACAACATATCTAAAAACTTGAACTTCTGGGTATGGATTATCTTCTGTGGCAACTGAATTGTGAACACAAAATCTAATTCCTCTACCAATTACTTGCATTAATTGTCCCAAGTGATAAGCAGTATCTAATATATGAATTTGTTTAATTTGTTTAATTGTAATACCTTCTGTCATAACTCTAGAACCTAAAACAAATTTAATATATTTACCATCAACATTATCTAAACTTGAAAAAACATTATCAAGAATTTTCTTCTTTTCTTCTGGTATTTGATCTGCACCTTCTTCTGATCCACCTGTTACTGTAATATATGTTGAAGGGTAAAATTTTCTATTAATATCAGCTTGAGAAAAATCTTTAAAAGTCAACCCTGTTAAACAATCTCTAGTTTCTGGAGTAATAGAATAAGAACCATCTTCTCTGTACTCAAGAAAACCATTTGCAAGTAGTACTTGTTCAAAAATTTCAATTCCAACCTTTACTAAATTAGAATAAATAAAAGCTGTTCCAGAACCAATAGGATTAGTAATTCCTTCTAAACTAGAGAAACTTGTTTTATTTTTAGATTCAAGAGGATTAACAAGATTTAATAAATTGGTTAAACATGCATCAAATTTTGAAGAGAAGAATTTTAAAAAAGGCTGAGAGAAAATTTTGCCTCCTAGTGATTTAGTTTTATCATACTCTGTGATAATTTCTGAACTATCAAATCCATCCATTGAAAATTTTTTTGAAACTGTTGATAAAAGTTTTTCTTTATTTGTTTTTAACATATTACGTAAAGATGATAAACCTTCTCTTCCAAATACTCCTATTACTGTCTTTGTATCTAATGAATATGATGGAAAAACAAAGTTTGCAACAGCTGCAGATCTTCTATCAAGAGTATCATCAGAATTAGCAATAACTTCATTGTATATTCCAAGTTGAAATTCATTCATAGGACATTGAACAAGTGGGGTAAATAGAATACCAGGGGGAACTTTACCCATGTCTATTTGTTTAGCATAAACATATGGACTTGCTCCTCTGTAATATGATATATATCCTTGAATCATTCTACTAAAATATTCTCTTCCACCTGGCTTAAACTCCATTAAATGATTCTTTTGATTTGTAAATACTAAATCTCTATCAATTGGATCTTCTGGTGGTCTTAAATAATTAATTAATTCAATAACATCGTCAGCTAAATTTTTCATAGGTGTTGCAGTACATAAAACAACTCTTAAATTTTTTGAATTAGCAATAATTTTTTGTACAGCTAATCCCCAATCATTACCAGTCAAGTGATGTGCTTCATCAATAATTAACACTGTATTATCTAAACTTTCAATTTTATCAACAGCAATATCTCTTTCATATTCACCTTCTTCGTTTTTTCTATAAACTTTTTGAATATCGCCATCACCTTTAACGTGTTCAGTAATTTTTAATCCAAGTGCTTTTTTGGCAAAGCCTCTATAAGACATGATTCTATAGTATTGCATAGCAAGTGCTTTAGCTTGTTTCATAGCACGATCTTTTTCTGTTTTATCAATATATCCCATTGTTTGAGAAAAATCTTTTAAATATGTTTCTTTTGTACCTTTAATAATTTCGTCTTTCCAAGATTCTTTAAGTAAAGGACCTGGAACTAGCACATAAATTTTCGTTCCGTATTTAACAGCCATGTCTTTAAAATTTTCAGCAATTGAAACTGCAGCAATTGTTTTACCTGAACCTAATCCATGGAAAATTAAAACCCCTCTATATGGAGTCTGTGGATTTATAAAATTTGCTAATAAACTTTGATGAGATTGTAAATTTACATTAACAGAACAAATTTCATCTCTAACTTTTTTAAGTTCAGGATATGTTTTAACTTGGTTAGGTTTAGGTATTTTATGGTAATAAAATTCTCTCTTTTCATAAATCTTTTTCTGAAAATCATCTGCATTAGTATCCGGATATGAAAAATCCTTTTTTAATAGTTTTATAGTGTCCATTATTATTAATAAAGATTTTAAATTGAGTTAAAAATCAAATAATTTAGTTATAAATATATATTAATAATGAATAGTGAAAATTTAGATTCATTTGTTATTTCTGATCCAACGGATATTGAAGGAACAACATTTACTAATTCTGATGTACCTTTGGTAGATGGAACAACAAATTCTAAAAAAACATACAATTTGTCTTTAAGAAAAAAAATTGCTGAACGTGTTGAAAGTCTTAAATCTAAAAAACACTTTAAACATATTTTTAAACTTATTCATAATTCATGTCCTAACTCTTATACTAGAGATTCTACTGGTGTTTATATTAATTTTGAAGTTATCCCAAATGAAGCAATTGAACAAGTTGAAAAATACTTAAATGAAGTATCTCCTAAAACTAGTTTAATACCTTTACCTTCAAAATATACACCATATTTTTCTGATGAATTCAATCCAAAAGACTCAGGAATTAAATTATCAAATCATGAAAAAAACTTTCTTAAATATATTGGTAATGAAACAGAAATTAAAGAACAAAATAATACAGGATTAACAATAGATACTGAATCAAGTATGCGTGTTACATCTGAATCAAATAATCAAAAAACAAAAATAATAATTAAACCTTTTACTTTTGAATAGACTTAAATATATATCAATTATATTTAAATATATATGGAAAAATTTATAAATTATTTAAAATCAGATACAAATGCATCAAATCAATTTATTAAGGGTATTATGAAACAAAATTGGTCAAATGAAAGTTACTGGGAAGAAATTATTCCTATGTTAGATTTTTCAGACTCACGTGTTGAAAAATATGTTGAAGACAATATCAATGATTTTAGAACTGATTACTTAATTAAATATTCTCATTGTGCAACTACTAAAATTATTGATATAATTATTAGTCACATTGAATTACTTGAAGATAATGATTTAGAAAATTTAGTTCAATTTCAAAAACTTACACATAAACAGCTTGAAGAAATTATTGAATTTAGTGGTAAATCAAAAGAGCAATACTTATCTTTAATTAATTTAGCCCAAGAATTCCAACAATTAACTCCAGAATTTATTGAAAAATATAAATCTGATTTAAATTGGGATTTAATTTCTGAAAATCAATTTATGGATTTAAAGTTTCTTTTAAAATATAAAAAAAATTTAAACTGGGAATTAGTTGCATTAAATCAACATCTTCAACCAATATTTAATGAAAGTTTTCTCAAACTATTTGAAGATACAAATATTTGGGATGGAATTGGATTTATGGAACAGATAACAAGTGAGATAATAGAAAAGTATAAAAACAAGTTAACAGAGAAATCATATAAATCAATATCTTTAAGAGAGATAAACTAATAAATAATTGATTTATTTTATTTTTGATATAAAAATATATAACTATTTTATATTAAAATAAATGGGTATTAAAGGTTTAAACAAATTTTTAGAAACATATGCTCCTGGTTCGGTAAAGGAAATTTCAACTACAACTTTAACAAATAAAGTAGTTGCAATAGATGCATCAATATTTATCTATCAATTTGCATCAGCTATAAAATCATCTGTTGAAGATTTAAAAACTTCAGAAGGAAAAATAACAACCCATATTCATGGAATTCTCACTAAAACTCTTAGTATTCTTAAAAAAAAAATTAAACCTATTTTTGTTTTTGATGGTAAAGCTCCTAGTCTTAAAAGAGATGTATTAGACTCAAGAAAATCAAATAAAACATCCGCTGAAAAATCTGCTAAAAAAATTAAAAAAGAACTAAAACAAGTTCAACGCGATCTTGAACCTATGCCTGAAACAATGGAACAAATTCAATCTCAACTTAAAAATATTGCAAAAGCGAAAGAGCTACAAGAAACTTTAACAAAATTACAAAAAAGAGCAGTAAGTGTAACTCATACTCAGATGGAAGAATGTAAAGAAATTGTTAAACTACTTGGTATACCCATTATTGAAGCACTTGAAGAAGCTGACTCTCAACTATCACAATTAGTTAAAGATGGAATTGCAGATTTTGTTGCTTCTGAAGATATGGATTTATTAACTTTTGGAACTCCAAAATTAATTAGAAAGTTGTCATCAAAAGGAACAGTTACAGAGTATTCAATAGATCAAGTTCTTAAAGAACTAAACTTAACACAGACACAATTTATAGATTTATGTATATTACTGGGATGTGATTATACAGGGACAATAGGAAGAGTTGGTCCTTCAAAAGCGTATGAGCTAATAAAAACCTATGGTTCAATAGATGAAATGTTAGCATTAGATCCAAATTTTAGTCCATCAAATCCCAAACCCAAATATATTTTACCAGAAAATTTTATATACAGTGAATCAAGAGCATATTTTTTAAATCCCCCAGTCAAAAAAATAAGTAAAGAAATGATAACTTGGAATCCTCCAAATTATCCAGCAGTTCAAGAATTACTAAAAACAAAATATGAATATTCAGATGAAAATATTCAAAAATTGTTTGGGGTACTACAAGGAGGATATTATTCAGTAATTTCAGGAGAAAAAACATTAGCCCAATACAATAAATCTAAAGCAGAATATATTAAACAATTAAGATCAAATATTAATTTTGATTCTGATTCAGATTAAATTTTAATTACTTTTGTTTTTTTAAGAATTCTATTAGCAATAACAAAAGTTCCAATTAACATAATAAGGACAAAACAAAACATCCAATAAAGTAAAAACCATGAAAAGTTTGCCCAGCCTTTGATACATAACCAGTTAAGAACCCAGGTTACAATATAAATTACAGCTAATCTTAAAACAGTGTTAGATAATGAAAATTTACCAGCAACAATCATTTTAGCAATTAAAAATACAAACATCCATGCTGAAAACATAAAATATATATGTGCAGGACCACAAAGAGAATTTACCCATTGAACAGCATCTTTAAACATAATTATATAATATATTTATATAATTTTTTTCTTTATTTTTCATTTAAAAATTTACTTATTGCATTTACAAATGTATATGGTTGGTTACCTTTAAAAAGATTTAATTCTAACGCAACTATCTTTCCTATAATTTTTTTTATTTTTCTCTGATCTTGTTTTGCTAATTGAACATAAGGATTTGAATCAAGTGATAATCTATTAAAATCTCTGTATTTTCTTTTTAATTTATTTAATATACTAATTTGATCAGGATGTTCATTTAAGATTGCTGAATTAAAAATATCATCTGAACCAAGTTTTTGTGAAGTTAAATAAACATATACAGACTCAACTTTTTTATTTGGTATTATATTTGGTTCTTCTTTTTTAGGTTCAGGTTTTTTTCCATTAAATCCATATAATTTATCAATTTCATTAAAAATCCAATCAAGTATTCTTTCAATTAATGACTTGGATTTATTAGAATTATCATCTCCTCCTTCTTGTGTTTTTGATAAAAATTGAGTTAACCCCGTCATTATAATTGTACCTATTATTGCTGTACTTATTGATGGAATTGGAAGATTTGATGATGTTGATTTATAACTAATATAATCTTGAGCTAATGAACTAATTTTTGGAAATAAACTTCTTGCAGTATAAATAGTTAATCCAGTACCAACTGAACCAATAAATAGTTTGAGTTTAGATTTAAAATCATTTTCCTCATATAAAGCTAATGAACTTGATTCATTGGTTGAGTCAGAACCAAGCAACTTATCAACAGCAAGATATGCACCTGCTGTTGCAAAACCAATACCAGCAGTTATTGCTACTGTTTTAGCAGTTTCAGCGATTTCTTTGGCTTTAGCAATTGCATCAACAGGAACTTCTGTAAAACCCATTGCGAGTGCTGTGCTTTGAAGTTTAGCATTAACTGTTGAAGTAATTGCATCAGTTGCTGCTTCAGTTACTTGGGCAGTTACATTCTTTACTAATGCTGAAGATTTTGATAAACTTTCTAAAATTGAATATAGTTCTTGTTCAGATGCATATGTCATATCTGAAGACTTTCCAGTTGCAAAAAATATTTTAATTTGTTCATTAGATTTTAAATATTCAGCTTCATTAATTAGATTAATAATTATATTTGATTTACAAGTAGTAATGTCTTCACAAATTCCATGTTTCATATTATCTAATGTTTGTAGTACTTGTTTTTTTTGTTTAGATATATTTTCTTCAACAAATGCTTCAAACATTTTATATATTGGTTCGTATTGCTCTTCTAGAACCTGGACTTCAGCTTTGTTTTCTGGTACTTCCGCATACAATTCTCTAAGAGATTTTTGATCTGTTTCTGGTTTAATGGGATTTATCTTATCATCATACAATACATCAATTCCTTTTTCTTTTAAAAAATCTAAAACATTGACAGGGAATAAATTCTCATCAGCTACTTCTTTTAAAATATCATATAATTGGGATATATAATATGGATCTGTTTTTAGTTTTTCCCATTTCTTTTCTAAAAAGAAGTTTAGCTTATCACTTGAAGATTTATTAACTTCTTTTAAATTAAAATTATTTCTAACTATGATATTTTTAAGAGTATCAAATATTTTTTTGTTATATTTATTTAAATTTAATTGTTTAACAATTTTTTCAATTGTTTTGATTGAAACAATTAGAGAATCAAAATTAAAATATGAATAAATTTTAAAACAAGTAAATTTGTATTGTGAATCTGAATTATCATCTTCTTTAACAAAATTTTCAACTTTAATTTTTTCAAAAACATAGTTTTTAAATCCACTAATACTTATTGGTTCTTTTTTCCCTACTATTTTTTCTGTTGCCCAACCTAAATATGAACTTGTTGGTAATAAATTTAAAACATGAGGCATACCCTTGTCATAAAGATATCCTCTTATCAAAGACATAATGTTCCAATTTATTTTTTCTGGAGAAAGTGCAGCAAGTAAATAGTACAAAGATTTTTGTTGTTTATCTGTCGGTGTTGTTTTAAGTAAATTTAATTCTGTTAGTAAAAATGGATCAATTATTTTCTTTAGTTCAATAACTTGAATTAATGTGTAAATTTGTTTTGGTGGACAAGTTCCTAAACTAAGTTTGTCAAGAATTGGTTTTAATTTTTTCCAACTAATTAATCTTGATGAATTAGTTTCTTTTGTATTTAATGTTAAATAAAAATGAATTAGTTTGTTTTTATCTTTGTTCTCAGCAGCTGTTTTACAATCCACAATATGAATTAATAGTTTGATCCCAGAGATTTTATCTTTGTTAATTGTCTTATCAACTACACATTGATCTAAAAGAGATTTTGGAATTGAGTTAAATGATAAATCTGAATTTGTTTTAAGATGGGCAAATTCTGGATTATTAAATTTTGCCAAATATTCTAAATCAATTTTAGATAAAATTTGTAAAAGTTTATCATAATTAATATTAGTAAAATCAGTAAGACCGCTTGGAAATTTATTGTTTAAAGATTTATTATAAAGTACAAAATTATTTACTTTTTTTTGCTCTTCTGGTGTTATAACTTGAATATACAACTTTAAAAATAAACTTTCTAAATCTTCTGTTTTAATTTGATCAGTTCTAAACGTATTTACATAATTAACAAATTTTTCAAGATTATTAGGAAGATCATTAACAGTTAATTTTCCATTAACTAAATTTATAATAAAAGTTGGATACTTAGCTCTAATCTCTGGAAATTTTAAATATTTTGGATCTAAATATGTTTTAATATTACCTTCTGGAACCTTAAAATTTTCTAAATATTTTTTATAAGATAAATTAATATTTTCTTTTAAGAATATTTCATTACTATTTAATTTCATAACTAAATCATTTAAATTATTAGTTGGTAGTTCAAGATATTTAAATATTTCTTCAAGGCTAGAATCAACAAAAAATTCATTTAAATCATGGTTTTGATTACTAAAAATTTTAGGATAAAATTCATGTTTTTCTAATTTTGGTTTATAAACTATTAATGCTTTATATACTGTATCTATTTCTTGTAATACTTCTAATTCTGCATTTTGTTCCGCTTCAGATTTTTCATAAAAATTATTTACATAATTATACAAAGTAAAAAATTTATTTGAACCAGATTGTTGTTCGTTTAAAATATTAATTAAATGGGGGAAAATTTCTTTCACAAGTTCTAAATTGTTTTTTAAAAATAGATCTTGAAGATTTAAAACAAAATTATCATTGTCAAAATATGTATCTTTGTTTAGAAGTAAATAATATTCCTTTATTTTTTCAATGTAACTATCTGCTAATTTATTAGTTTTGTTTGTTTCAATAAATTTATTAAAACTATTTGCAACTTTAATTAAAAAGTTATAGATCTCAAATGCTTTAGTTTCTTCTTTTATTTCAAGCTGATCTTTTATTAAAGTTTTTATATATGCTGAATTATTATCAATAAATTCTTGTATTGTTTTCACATAGATTGAATTTTTCTCCCTAAGTCTTAAATTTTTCTCCCCAAGTCTTAAATTTTCTAGAGATTCAAGAAGTTCTTTATTTTCAGAATATAAACTGTTTACACCATAGTCAATAAAATAATTTTCAGCTATACTTAGTTTACATAGTAATATATTTATTTTATCTGTATCTTTGATATACAATAAGTTGTTTTTATATAGGTTACATAGTATAGTATATGATTCATAAGCATTTTCAGGTGAAAAATTAAGTATTTTAGGAACTGATGTTACTTTTGAACTGTTATTTAAATATTTATGTATAAAATTATTAAGTAGATTAAGTTTATCTAAAGCATTATTAATTTCATTAGAAATTTCTTCAATTTGTTCTTGTCTTAGTGTTTTACTTGATACAATAAAATGGTAATAAAATTCTTGAACAGGTGTTATTTCTTTATCTAATCCAAGATATTCATTAATTTTTGGTCCTGGACATTCTCTAAATTGGTTAGCTTGATATAATCTTTTAAATCCAAAATCCATACCCCCGCTCTGTATATTTATATATTCTGTATTATTGTTATCCATTAATTTAATATTAGATTATAAAATAAAAATATCACATTAAATTAAATGGGAATTCCTGGATTTTTTAATGCTATTTCAAAAAATTATCAAATTGGCGTTTCAAGTTCTAAAATTATAAAATCACCTGCAGTACATATTGATTTTAATTCTTTAGTTTATACTGCTAAGTACAGTGTTGCAAATATTCTTGGTCAACATATTAAAGCCAAACTTGGTTTTAATTCATATGATCCTGTACCAGAACTAGAAGACAAGATTAGCTTGACAAATCCTTCATCTATATCTACAGTACGTGATTCAATGATATTTGACACTATCAAAGTGTTAGTATCTAATATTCTAGTCCAAACCTCTAATCCAACTGTTTATATTTATTTAGATGGTGTTCCATTTATTGGTAAAATGATTGAACAAAGAAAACGTTCTTTACTTGGTTCATTAATAGAAAAAGGTAAAGAGCTAATTGCTTCAAATACATATATTGATCCACTTGAACAAAAGTTTAGAAAGTTTGAATCCTATATTAACCTAGACAAAATGCAAATTAAACCAGGTACTGAATTTATGAATAAATTAGGCTTATGGTTATCACGTACATATTCTAAATTAGGTTATAAAATTAATGGATTTGATGAATCTGGTGAAGCAGAACATAAAATTATGCAATATATAATTTCTAATCCAAATTCAAGTCAAGATCTATTAGTATATTCTCCAGATGCAGATATGATAGTATTACTTTTGCCTTTATGTTTGTCAAATCAAATATATTTAGTGAGAGATTCAGTTGACAAATCTGTATATGATTTAAATATTTTAATTCAAGACATAAGTAAATTTTTTAGTTGTACAGATAATACAAGCAAACAAAGAATAATATATGATATATGTTTTATTTATAATATTTTTGGAAATGATTTTTTGCCAAAATTCGATTTTATAAATATTTATGATAAGAAAACAATAGGAATAGTTTTAAGTTTGTATTTAAAATATTTATCTAAATATCCAGAAAAATATCTAATAAGTGAATCACAAAAAATTAATTGGTATTCTTATGCTACCTGGCTTGAAATTCTTAATAAAGAATTTTCAAATATAAAAAGAGATAAAGTAATGGAAATAGATAATAGTTTAGATCCAAAAAAATTTACAGACCAAATATATTCATTAAATAATTTTGGAAAAGGATTTTATGGAAAAACATATGATAAATATGTTTGGACAAAAACATTTTATACAAATTCAGTTTATTTTGAAATAGATCATTCAATTGAATCAATTGTTTGTGATTATTGTGTTGGTATGTTAATGGTTGAACTTTTATATACTAAAATTTATACAAACAAACTCACTAAAGAAGAGTTGAGATTAGTTGAACTTTTTCATTATCCACATCATAAAGCACCACTTATTCCTGATATTTATAAATGGATTAATTTAGCCTTAAAAAGTAATACATTAAATTCTCAACTTGAAACTCATATAAAAAAAAGATTAGATCTTTATCCAAAATTGTTTAAACCAGATTATAAGTTTCAACTTTATTATATAACACCTTTATATAGTGATTTTTTAACTTTAACTAATCAATCTAAACCAAGCAAAGAATATCCAAAACTTCCCCAACATGATTTATATGAAAAATATATTGATCAGTTAATATGGGATCCATTAACAAATAAATTAAATATAGTTAGTTTAATAGATTGTAATGCTCAAAGATTTATTGATAAATGTATACCATTACTTGCAACTAATATAGAAAATCAATGGGTTAATTTAACATTTGATCCAATAGACTGGATTAAGAATTAGACTTAAAATTTAATCCAAAAAACTTGAATATGAAAATATTGATTAACAGAAGGTTTTGGATTTATATACCATGCAAAATCAAAATTATTTGTTTTTGCATTGTGTTCGTATAAAAATGAATATAATATTTCATTAATTTCTGATGAGTCTGGCTTCCATTTCATATCAAATTCTGTATTCCATAAAATCCAGTGATTTGTTGTCTCTGGAATATTATATCTAAAATTTGTTGGTTTAAATATCCATCCAGATTTATTATCAAACATATATTTCTCTAAATCTAAATGAGCTGTTGAATTTAATAATACTTTTTTTTCAACAAGTTGTTCATGTGTTGGTCTACATGTGGAACTGTTAGGTAACCATGGATGTAATATATATAGTTCATCTAATGTATATGGACTAATTTGTGTTTGTAGCATTATTTATAATTTATTAATATTTAAATATACAAACAAACAAATTAAAAAATCAATTTTTTCGAACATGAATTTTATTAAAAAGTAAACTTTTTTAATGTGCCACAAGGGAAATAGCCCTTTTATGCAATTTTTATTGTCTACTTTCTAATATCTGGATAGTTTAATTTAAACCAATCAACTGTTAATTTAATACCTTGTTCTATTGATATAAAATTATATTCTGGATCTAGTGATCTAAATAAACTATTAGATGCAGTTTTTCTATACTGTCCATCTGATTTTGTATCATCATATGTTAACATATGGATATAATCAAATTCTTTAGCAATTAGTTCTGCAACATATGCTATTGACACTTCATTTTCCTTTTTAGAACAACTGTCTGGACTAATTATTATAGTTGGAGGTAGAGATGGAAGACTTAATAAATTTAATATACATCGAGCTAAATCATGTGAATGTATAAATTGACGTAAAGGTTTACCAGTCCCACAAACAACAAATGGTAAATTATTAGTTTTAGCAATCCAACATTTGTGAATTAATCCAGGAATAACATGTGAATCTTCTAAATTAAAATTATCATTTGGACCATAAATATTTGTTGGAATAACACAAATATACTCACGTAAGTACTGTGTTGAATAAGCTGAACATCCAACTTCTAATATTCTTTTAGAATATGCATATGCTGCATTTGATGGATGTGGAGGTCCCAAATGTAACATTGACTCGTCAATTGGAATACCATTTTGAGCTAAATTATCTGGAAAAATACATGTGCTTAAAATTCCTATTAATTTATTTACATTTGCTTCATGCGCTGCTTTTAAAACATTTGAATTTATTAATAAATTATGTTCTAACATTTGAACAGGTTGAGACATATTTTTGTATAATCCACCAACATTTGCTGCTAAATGAATTATTATATCTGGTTTTATGTTTTTAAAGCTAGTTAAAACAAGTTCATAATCTAATAAATTAACATCACAACTTGAAATAAACACAAAATTATAATCTTGATAATTACTTTCTAAATCTTTAAATGCGGAACCAACAAGACCAGAGGATCCAGTAACCAATATAGTTTTCATATATATACTATATGTATTTATTTTTTATATTACTAATTATATCATCATCATCTATATTTGTGTTTTTAGATGTTTCAAGTAACTCTTTTACTTTTGAAACATTACCTTGAATATGTGCAGAAATAATATTATTTATTGTTTCAGTGTCATTATATAGTTCAGAATCATCAGAGTTAGTATCAGAGTTATTATCTTTTGAATTATGTGTATTAAAACAAATATCTTCAAGTTCATTAATTTGTTCAAGTAAATCAAATGGTCTACCAAAAGTTTCTAAAAAATCAGTTAATGTATCAAATGTATTATCAGTTGATTTAATAATTTGATATTTTAAATTTGTATTATTAATTTCTAAACCAGAATCTAATATTATTGATTCAAGAGAAGAAACCCATGATTCAAATATTTCTAACTCTTCTAAATCAAATTGATAGTATGTTTTAATCCATCCATATGTGGTATTTAATTCAATTTCTAAAATAAATTTTTCACAATCCATTAATAATTTATTATTAATAATTTATTTCCAAAGTTTAACGCGTTGATTATCTGGAATAAACATTGGATGTGATGAATCTAATGAATATATTTCAATAAATTTAGGAATATTTGAAAGAATTTGATTAGTTCTATATCTACCAGGTGCATGAGGGTCTGTTTTTAATCTTTTAATTAATTCTTCTTTACGAATTTTTTGTTTCCAAATATTTGCATATGATTTGAACATTTGAATGAATTGTGAATTTGTTGCATTATTAAGTTCTAATACATGAGTGCAAATTGTGACAGCAGTGTAGTCAGCAATATTTTCACCAAGAGTTAGTTTTCCAGAAACATTAAATCCAAGTATTTTAATTGAATCAAATTGTTTAATTAAAGGTTGTACACGTAGTTCATAGTTAGAAGTGTCAGATTTAGTCCACCATTCATCTAATTGTCCTTTTAAATTAAATTTTCTTCCTTGATCATCAAATCCATGTGATATTTCATGTGCTATAACAGATCCGATTCCACCTAAATTTTGTTCAAATGAGTTTTTTAAAGAAAAAAATGGTTCTTGTAAAATACCTGCTGGAAAAACTATTTGATTCATAATTGGATTATAATATGCATTTACATCATAACCATTCATATGCCATTCTTTAGGATCAGATTTTTTACCTAATTTATCTAAATGTACTTTTGAATAGAACACTGTCCAGTTTAAAATTAATGTAATCAAGTTAGTTGTATTATTATTATATAAAGGACTATAATCTTTATAAACTTTTGTATGACCTACTAATACATCCATACAATTTATTTTATTAATAGCCTTTAATTTAGTTTTTTGTTCCATCCATCCACAACTACTAATTAATGCACATGATGAATATTTAATTTTTTCTATCATTTTTATTACATATTCTGATATTTTTGGATCATAATATTGTTTTAAATATTCTTTTTCTATTAACTCTCCTACTATTTCACTCATTATTTCCACTGTTTTTATTTCTACTAATTTTTGTTTTTGTGTTCCTGCTATTGTTCTTTCAAAAAAATCAAATATCATTTCTTCAATTTCTTCTGATAAAAATTTACCTAATTTTATAAAAACATAATACTTCAAATAACTCTTTATAAATTCTAAATCTGTCTTATTTATTAAATTTGTTAAAACCTCAAAATAACTAAAATTATATGAATTAATTTTATATAAATACTTATCTAAATCTGGTTTTAAGATTTTAAGTTGTTCAAAGATTTTATCTAAATCTAATCCAATAAGTGATTGAATATATTTATACATAACAATATTATAAACATTTTCAACATTTCTTCTTTCAACATTTGAAAGAATTGCATCTGCAATAGTTTTTTCAAAATTAAATATTGATTCTGATGTTATATTTTTAAGACCAAGATTATTAATACACTTATCAATAAATTTTAAATATTTATTTCTTATATCAGTATAAGCAGAATCAGAATAATATTCTTTTGATGGTAAAATACAATTAGGTTCAGTTATATTAATTAAATATATGTCTCTGTCTTTTAAATCTTGGCATGTTTGAATACAAAGAAGTGGATTAAGATCAAGTACTGTTAAAGCTCCTAATACTTTAGATAGTTTTGAAATAGAGTTTATAGAGTCAATTAAATTAATTAGTGGATTTAAAGGTGTTATTGCAAGATTATTTCGTGTTGAATAATCTGTTAGTTTAGTGTATAAGTCAACAATAAGTTTTTGTTCAGAATTTAATTGAGAAGAATTGATAGAATTAAGTGATTTAAGAATTTGTACAAGTTCATTATTAATTTTAGTAGAAATAATATGAAAAGTGGAGTATCTTGAATATTCATCAGGTAAAGTAAAATTTTTAAGCCAATCAGAATTAGTATGACTATAATAATCTGAAAAACAGTTAATATTTGATTGTAAACAGGTTTTATTTGTCATTTTATATATATTCAAGATATTAAAAAAAAATTGAAAAAATAAATTATTGTAATACAAGTATATGTTTATATTAAATTAAAAATGGGAAAGAATTTACACGGCGGCAATAAGCAAAAAGGCAAAAAGAATAGCGCACCGAAGCAAAAATCGGTACCTATAAATGAGATTACACCAGACAACAAAAATAAGTTTGTGGCTCATGTAGTAAAGAATTTAGGTTCATATCGTGTTGATGTAGAGGCATATCCTACAAATGACCCCTATAATGCACTTATTCCTGGATCTTTTAGAAATAGAGTTTGGATTAATACAGGTGACTATGTATTAATCGAAGTCTCAACTGAAATTACTGGTAACAACTGTTACATCATTCATAAATATGACTCTAATGAAATCGAAGAACTAATTGCTCTTGGTCTTTTTTCAATCAAGACAAAGGATGATGATATGGGTGTTAATTTTCAGTTTGGCGAAACTAAAGATGATGAGGAATTTGATATTAATGAACTATAGATTCAATATATTTTATCAACAAGATTTGATATAATCTTGCAAGTATTTTTTTTATTAACAAATCTTTGAGATGGAATTTTTTCACATTTAGTAATTTCTTTAGTTGTAACTAAGTTAACTAATTTTTCAAGTTCGTCATTTCCACCAATAAATATTGGATCTTTTTTTTTTCTTAAATAGAGAATTTTAGGATATGTTGAATAATCAATTGGGATATATTTAGAGTCAGGATCGTTCATAAAGTTATTTTCATCCTCACAATTAATTTTATCAGATTCATTTGATAAATTATATTTATTTATTATTTCTAAAGATTTTTTAGAATAACCGCATTGAGATAAATAAAATATTTTAAACATTAAATTATAATTTAAATAAACATTTTATTTATCTAAATACATTATATAATGACATCATTAACTAGCTATTTGCTTGTAATTCTAATTGTTTTAATTATATTGTTAACAATTACATATACAACAGACTATATTACTATCCCAGAACTTCCTAAATTTTTTGACAAAGAAGATTCTTCATCTTCTGATATAGAACATGAAAAAAAACTAATTAAACAAAAACCCCCACAATCTAATTCTATTCAACAACAAATAAAATCTAATCCACAAATACAATCTAATAACAATTATATTCCCAATAATGAAACAACTGATTTTAGTAGTTTTTTAATTGAAACAAATGAATCTGACAACATAAATAATAAACTATTTTCTGGTATTGATGATTTCCAAATGACTGAAACAACAGGTAATGCAATAGCAGATGCATTACAAAATATTTAATATATAAATATTATATTTGAATACAATTAATACTTGGAATTTCTTGACTATAGTTTTTATTATAAAGATATGAATATGAAGAACCACCACATCCCATATCATTGATACAAGAGATTCTAACAAAATTAGTACAAAGTTTTGTATCATATGATATATTAATAAGTACAGGATTTGAAGATAAAATAACAAAATCCTTGTATTTTTTATTTTTATTACTCATAATATTTGATTGATAAACAATATTATCAAGAGCTGTTGAAGAATTTTCTATTGACAACTTATCTATATTAATATAAAAATACATATTCTTATAATTAACAAATAATTTTTCTATATTTTTATAATATGGCACATCATCTTCAATTGAAAATTCACTTGTTAATTTTTCCATTGATTTCTTTGACATTGGTGAATTACAAAGATGAGCTTCATTTGTTTCATTAAAAAGAAAAGATCCATTAATAATAATATTATCGTCTGATTTAGTTGATTGATACAAACGATAAAATTTTTTTGGAAAATAGTTTAAACTTAGTAGTGGTGAAGAAGACAGAGTTAGTTTGTCATATTCTATATCAATAAATGACATTTATTCTATAATACTGTATAATATTATTTTTATGGTTAAATTTTTTCATCCACTTTTAAACTAAACTATAATCTAGTACTTCTTGGATATTATCTACTAAAACTATTTTAATACCATTTTTTATTTCATCCGATAATTTTTCATAGTCTTGTTCATTTTCCTTTGGTACTAATACTAATGTACATCCTGCTTCTATTGCTCCTGCTATTTTTGCATCTAATCCACCTATTGCCTTAACATTACCTATTAAATCTACTTCTCCTGTCATTGCAATATAATTTTTAATTTGACGAGATGTTAATACTGAATAAATTGCAGTTGTTATTGCTATTCCTGCTGATGGACCATCTTTAGGTGTTGCACATTCTGGGCAGTGAATATGAAATCCAAATGACCCACCTGGACTTTCCATTTCATCTCTAACAGATTGTTTTTCATGATTTGTAAGTAGATTCCAAGCTAATGTTTTTGCACAAACCATTGATTCTTTCATTACATCACCCTGTTGTCCAGTTAGTTCTAAACCTAATTTTTTATCTGACCAAGTTTTAATTACTTGAATAACTGTTATTCCACCAATTCCAACTGTTGTTGCATACAATCCATTAATTAAACCTATTTGTGGAGATTTATGTATTTGTTTATGTGTAATTTTATTATGTGACTTTAAAATTCTATCTATTAACTCTTGGTTAATATCAATTATATTATTTGCTTTTCTGCTATTAAATAATTCAATTTGTTCATAATTGCAAACTCTAAATATTTCTTTTAACTTTTCAATACATTTTCTCATTCCTGCTTCAAATGTATATGTTGATATTAAATATTTTATTGATGATTCTGAAAATATTATTGTTGACTTATCTATACCTACACTTTCACATATTTGTGGAACTGTATAATCTGCCACTATTTTAATCTTTTCTTCAAGTTTTAGTGGTTTAACTTTTATTTCTGTAATTCTATCACGAAGTACACGATCTATTAATTGAGGATCATTATATGAAAATATAAATAGACATTTTGAAAAATCTAATTCTACTCCTGCAAAATATTTGTCATATATTTCCTTATTTTGTGTTGGATCTGTTAAATGGATTAATATATTTATTATATCTTGTCCATGAGGTGTTGTTGACACTTTATCTACCTCATCAAAAAATATTATCGGATTCATACATTTTGAATCCATTAGTAAATCTACTAATTTACCCCATTGAGATCCTAAATATGTATAATTATGACCCTCTAATACTGTTCCATCACGTGCTCCTCCTAAAGGAACAAAACAAAATGGTCTTGTTGATCCATCTTTATCTTTAATACATTTTGCAATACCTTCTCTAGCAATTTGAGTTTTTCCAGTTCCAGGAGGACCTTGTAATCCAATAACAGCACCTTCACTTTTTCCATTCATCCATTGTGCAATAATAACTTCTATTTGTTTTTTAACTTCTAATTGTCCATATATTGCTGCATCTAATGTATCTTTAACTGACTGTAAATAATCATATTTTTCTTCAGATGATCTTATTATTGAATCATGTAAATCGATTGTTAATTTTTTAATTTCTTCTAAAGCTATTTCAGATGTTTTAGAATAAAGTCCAGATTCAATATATATTTCAATTACTTCTAAAAGATGTGATATTTTTTTTATATTTGGTAAAATATCCAAGTTACTTTTAGAAATTATTTTAAAATCATGTGCAAGTTCTGAGGGTATTGATTTTAATGAATTTATTAAATTAACTAAACTACAAAATTTATTTTTAAGAATTAAATTTAAATTAAAAATATACTCTTCTTTATAAACTCCAAAAGGTATTTTAAAAAACCCATTTAAATATGTTTCTGCTTTTGACGCAGATTCTCTTGATGAATTTAGTTCTTTTACTTTTGCAATTGCTTTTGATTTATTTTTTTCACTTGTCTTTAATATTATTAATTTCTCTTCATTTGTCATTTCATTCGGTTCTAAACATAATAATTTTCTTCTTGCCACAATTTTTTGATTTGATGATTCTATTAATAATTTTCTTATTGACCAATGAAATGTATCTCTCATTTCTTTTGATCTTACTGTTTCAAATAAAACATTTGCTGCAATATTATCTTCTTCTTTTGATAGTAATAACAAAATAATTATTTTTCTCTGTTTAGATGTCTCATACCTTGTAAAATCTGTGACTAAATTACTAATAAGAGTTTTTGATATTTTTTTAAGTTCAGAATAATCTGAATCAATCATTTCTATTATTTTCTCTGGTTTTTTAGTTACAAAATCAGCATATGTTAGTTGTTGTAAATATCCATGTTTAAATTTATATGGAATATTTAGCAAATTTACACCTTTATATAGTTTTGTATGTTTAGATTCAAATAGTTTTTCTCTAAATAAAGAATTAAGTGGATCTGATCTAAAATAACCATCTATTTTAAATTTATATGGTCCTATTTGAACTTCCATAGTTGTACAACCTAGTTGATATGTGAGTGAAGGTGTAATAATTGGATCAGAATTTTCTTTAAAATTTATTAGAAATTCTTGTTCACAATCTCCTTTGTCACATTCTATTTTATTTATTGTAAAATATTTATCAATAAATTCAATATCAGACTCTATGATTGACTTGTATTTTTCAAAGTTATATGTGTCCATACAAAGTCTAAAAATCTCATAAATTTGATTATATCCTATTGTTAGAACAATTCTTTTTAGTCTTTCACGAATTTCAAGCAAATCAGAATTATAAGTTTTAAATTGTTCTGAACTTATAAAATAGTCTTCCTCAATTCTAAACTGAGCAAGTTTAATAACTGAAAATATGTCTTCCAATATTTCAAGTATATCTATTAAAGACTCATCTTTAACTATTTGATCTTTTTTAAGTTGAGAAATATGATAACCAAGATTTTTATAAATACTAATGTTATCATCTAAATCGGACATCAGAACACTTTTGAATAAATCTTTTTTATCTTCCATTATTAATGAACTATAGTATAATAGAACAATGGGTTTAAAAAATTTCAACCACAAATTTTGGTTTTGTGGATGTGATTTAATAAATAACTTTGATTTCCAAGTTATTTATCGTTATTTATCAAGTGGGTTAGTTTAGTAGTTTAACCACTAAATATCCCGAAGGTTAGTTTGCTTAAGCAAACTTCCAGTCCTTATCAACTTCAAATGCCCAGAAAAATTTCTCTTTTAAAGTTGTTGAGAATATTTTTTCAACTGGAATATCATGTGTTTTTAAAAATGCTACTGTAATTCTTGGATCTATATAATTTGTTTTTGAAGTACCCAAAGAAATATTTTTAAGTTCTAGTTTTAAGTCTTTTTTATGTTTTTGTGACTTTAAATGTTCTTTAAGTTTTTTAATTTTCTTTTTTTGAGAATCAGAAGGCGAATCAATTGCTTCTAGTTCTACTAGTTTTTGTTTATATTCTTTAATTTTATCATTTATTTTACCAACAGATTCTTCAAAACCTTTTGATACATTTTTTTGGTGATTACATAACATTGCTACTTTGGCATTAGCTTTATTAAACATTGTTAGTAACATATTTAATTTATCAGACTTATCATATGATTTGTATTTTGCAGTGATTGATTTTAACTCTTGTTCAAATACATATGATGCATTAAATGTTCTAAATACTTTGGCTGTTAAATCATCATCAAATGTTTTTAAATACTCATTTAAATCTGCTGATGTTAATGTTTCAAATAAATCATCACCCTTTGTCTTACCTTTAAGAAACTTTTCTATATTTGAATATATTTGGGGATCAACTTCTATCTCATTTACATATCTTACTGAATCTTTTCCCAAAAAATCTAACTTAACTTTATTTGGTGGTTTAGCTGTCACATGTTCATATCTTAAAGATGTTACTCCTACTGTATCTGCTTGATCATCTCCTTTTTCATTCCCTACTCTTAAAGCTAGTTTATCAATAAAGTACAATGCAGTAGCGAGTTGGGAAATATGGGTGTCAGATGATTCTAAATTAGTTGTATTAGTTTTTCTTATCTTGTCAATTAGTTTGACTAATTTACGTGCTTTATCAAATTTTTCTTCATCTGATTTTGCTTTAAAGTCAGATTTAGCACCTAACCAAACATATTTAGTTTTCCCTGTGATTGTATCTTTCCATGCTGCTAACCATTCTGCTCTATTATCATGAACTATTTTTTTCCATTTAGATCCAGCATACATTGATGGCATAGGAGGAACAGGTGCATCTTTAGATAAATTTAAAATAACATCTTTTGGTTCAATTCTTGTTTTAATTGTACCTAATTTAGGATGACATCCTCTTCCTATAAAAATACCAGGGGGTTCCATTTTATAATTTCCTACTGGCTGTGGTTTTCCATCTACTAAAGCAGTTTTAAATTTATCTTCATTAGATGTGTCAGTTGGCTTTGCCTTAGCTTGTAACTTTTTCTTCTCTTTTTGTTTTTCTAAATAAGAAGCAATAAGAGAAAAATTACATAATTCTAAAGATTCAATAGGTACTGATAAATTTTTAATAGTTGGCTTCCAACATTTAAAAAAGTTTTTATTAAATGTTTTAGATTTAACATATTCGGTGTTTAAGTATTTGGCATACAAAGTAGCATATTCTTCTGCAAGAGGTGGAAGCTGAACTTTAATACCATTATATTCTATAGGTATCCCATGAGGTACATATAGATCTGGAAACATTACACCTGAGTGTATAAAGCTAGACCATTTTTTATCACCTTTGGCGCCACCAAATTGTTGAAATAGAAAATATCTACATAATATTTTTGTATTGGACGGGTTCATTATTTTATAATTAGATATTTTAAAAAATTGTAAAATTTGTTTATTTAAAAAAATAAATATTATATTATATAAGAATTTAAATATGGCTAAACAACCAACACCAGTATGTCAAAGAAGATTAACAAAAGAATTTGAAGAACTTATAGTTACACCTTTGCCAAATATAAAAATAGCCCATAGTCCAGATAATATTTTAGATTGGTATTGTATGATTTATGGATTAGAAGAACCTGGATTTAAAGAAGGTGAATATATATTTAATATTAGGATGTCACCAAATTATCCTTTTGATCCTCCTGAATTTTATTTCTTAACACCTAATGGTAGATTTGATGTTGATAAAAAACTTTGTTTTTCAAATTCTTCTTATCATAAAGAATCATGGTCACCAATGTGGACTATTAAAACTATAATTTTAGGATTTCTTTCTTTCTTTTTAGAAAAAACATCATCTGGAATTGGTCATTTAACAACAAGTGTTGAAGAAAAAAATAAATATGCTTTAACATCTGCAAATTATAATAAAACTAAGATTTCAAAAATTTTAGGTTTATTCAATAAATAAATTATTTATTAAGTAGTTTTGGATGATTCAAATTTATATTATAAATATAACTTTGTATTGAATATTTAATCCATGGATTTGTTTTTATTGTTTCGTTTATTTGTTTTTGTTCTTGTGGATTTAATAATTTAATCCATTGATCCCAGTCTATTAGCAAAGGTCCTAATGGAGTCATATTTACTTTCCATCTTAATGCTCTTAATAACTGTATTTGTTGAGCTATAATTAAATTAGTGATACTAGATTTATTAGATTTAATTATACTTAGGGTATATTCTGGGGATTTTACTAATTCAGTAAATTCAAGTTGTTGTACAAAATTATTTGATTTAAATTTTTTAATTATTTGTTTTAAAGATATTTCAGATCTGTCTGTTTGGTAATACCATTCAGTTAATATTGAACTGACTTTATCTATTATAAATTTTACTGAATTTGATAAATTAAATTTATTACCACCTCCAGCAAACGGTTTTTTTAATCCAATTAATTCAAATAAATAATTAATAAATTTACTTACTGTATCAATAATTGGCTCATCTGGTGATACTAATTCTGAAATTATAATTGATAAAACTCCTATTGACCAAAATAAATCTTTATCATCTGAACTTGATTCTTCATTTTTTGACATAAAATATATTATTAATAATGTTATTAATAATCCTGTAGCTGGTTTTAATCCATATTTTACAATTACTTTATTTGACAATGAACTTGATGATGAACTAAATGATGAACTTGATGGTGAACTTGATGATGATCTTGGTGGTGAATCAAATGATGGACTATAATTTGGTATTGGAATATCAAGAAATGGAATATTATTTAAATTTTCTTTAAAATATACTAGTAGAACCCAATTAGATTTATTGTATACATCGTTAACTGGATTTTTAGCAGAACTTATTTTTGCCCCACAATCATTAAACTCATACCATTTGGAATCATGTTTAAAATAACATGTATAATGACCACCAGATGCACCCCCACCATGTACAACTATTGAATATAGTTCAAACGGACCATAATTATCTGCAATATTATATTCTGTTTCATCTTTTTTACCAAGTTGTTGGAATCTTTTATTATATACTGAAAAATATTTTGGATTATAAATATATTGAACAAGTTTTTTTTTAAATAAAAAATGTCTTGAGTTTGAATCATAAGTTGTAATTTGTTTTCCATCAACTACAATTGCTCCTGTTCCTTCTGTTACATCTAGTTTATTTTCTTCAATAACAATTGAATTAATATTTTGACGATATTCAATTATAATATTTGAATGATGTGTAAACATTGGAAATACTGATTTTATTATTGGCTCATCTGTTTTTTTACCAATAAAATTATTTGTTTCTATGTTATAATAACAATTTATTGAATATGTTACATTTGAATTATTTGGTGAAACTATATTAGTATCATTAGTTGGAAGATAGTTTTCTAAAGATGACTCAAGAGGAGGTGTGTTGTTATATATTATATTATCAAACTGATTATTAATGGTATTAATAAGTTCGGATGTATCCTGTTGTCCTATACTATTAAATTTAAAAGCCCATTCTAAAAAATTTCTAAATCTACTTAAATCTTGTTGAAATTTACTTCTTGAGCTATCTGAATCTAATGTATGTGCGTTTAAATAATATTGATTTAAATAATTAATAAGTGTGATTTTATTTTGATCTCTATTCAAATTTCTGTCAAGTTGTTCTAATATACTTTCCATTACGGGATTTTCCGGTTTATGTAAAAAGGCCCATAATCCTGCAAAATAACATGAATTACTTGAATTTCTATATCTTGAATATGATGTTGGTGTAATAGCTGGGTTATATATATATGATGGATTAAAATAGTTAATTAGATATTCTGAACTTGCAGTTTGGGCACGATAAGCTACTTCACCCAAGTCATTATCTCTCATCGTGTTTATTCCAAATATATATATATCTTCATAAGTAAATGGATCTCTTTGAATAGTTAAATCTTCCCTATTAAATTTTGTAATTATATCAGGTGCTATATTTGATTCATTTGATTCCCATAAATGTATATTATTTAGTTCTGGTAAAGAACCAGTATTTTTTCCAACCAAACCAAACATAATTCTACGGCTGTATTTATTTACAAGTTTTTTAATACAATAAGTTATTGTTTGTATTAGTTCTTTAACATCACTAGTAATACCCAATATATGATAGTGGACAACATTGTTAATCTCTATTAAAGCATGTTGATTACGAAAAAATAAATCTGATGTTTGATCTAAATAATCTTTATTTATATTATCTTTGGAGTCTACATGAAACCCTGGAATTATTATTGTTGCATCTAAATTTGATTGCATCCATCTATCTAGCTGACTAAATCTATTTGCCGTTCTAGTAGTGACTTGATAATAGACAAAATTTGAATTATCCATTTTATTAAATTAAATTAAGATAATAAAATTAAGAAAATATATTCTTATCAATATTAGGTTCAATTACTCCAATTCTAAAAACTAAAGTATTTTGAAATTTTTGATAATATGGATGTCTAAAATATGTACAAACACAACCATAATTTCTTACAAAATAGCCATTTGTATCTGTTGTACATGTACAAGTTTTGGTTGGATTAATATTTGTGTCAATATAGTTTTCTTGAGAATTCTTTAAAACTGTTCCATTTGAATTTGCTATTGAAATTGTCATTTGATTTAGTTGACCAAGTAGAGCAAAACGATACATTTTATCTATAAATCCTGATGATGTATATAAAATATCTCCGTTTGTCCCATCTGGAAACATTACACTAAATGATTTACCTACTGCATCATTTGTTGAATTTTCATTTGGTGAATTTAATTCATCTACGTATAGCAATGTATATTTATCATACACTAAACTATATGCCATTAATTTATACCTTGCAATATAATTATTTGCTGTATATGTTGGGGTAAATGGATTCTCTGTAAAATTAAATATAAATTCATATACTGTATCTACTTGCAATGGATATTCTGTTTGAATTCCAAATCTTATATATCGGGTCTTTGTTGTTGTTCCAGATACATCTGTTACATCTATAACTGCAAAAGTACCTGATACATCTGGGGATGCTAAAATAAATGTTGAGTTTTTAGGATTAGATGTTAAATTTAAATTTTTAACAGTATTAAAATCAGATGAATTTAGTGATGTATCCTGTTTTACATAATAGTACTTAGCAGGAATTATTCCTGTGTCTAACTTTATATATTTTACATAATCAAATTTTCTCATTATGTTTGCATCTGGTGTTCCTGGTAGTCCATTAAACTTCACTCTATAAGAAAATGGATTTGGATACTTTGCAATATCTCTATCTGATGAATCTATTACTATTGTATATTCTTGAAGTGTTTCTGCATATACATTTTTAGATATATTATTATGAATTAAATTTGTTGGTTTTTCATATTCTCCTAACATTTGGTGTTTTGGATTTATTGATCCTGTATCATACACTTGACCATTTAAAACTATTCCAGAACCTAATCTTTCTAAACGATCTGGGGTTATGTTATTTGAAAAAATATTATTTATATCTTTTTCTAAAAGATCAATTTGTGAGAGTGAAGATATTGGTGGATTAGTTGCAGGCACAAAAGTTGTAATTGGATTCATTTGAGTAAATTGATGAGCATGAATTGGTATAGATTGTTGATTTTCATGTGTTTGTTGCATTTGTTGAATTTGTGGATTTGGCATTAACATAAAATTTTGATTAGGTAAATTAACTGGATTAGATGGATTGAATTGATTAGGCTGATTAGCTTGATTAGCTTGATTTAATTGATTAGACTGATTAGGTCCAGTGAGTTTTGAATTAAAATTTCTATATATGTCCGCAGGATTGGGTAAATTAGATTGTATATTTAAATTTGTTCTTCTATAATTTTCTATTCCCGAATTCATTATAAAATTAGTAAATATTTTTATTATCAAGAAAAAATTGCAATTTTCATTTGTTGAGGTGAATTAAAGAATTATTATATTACAACAAGATGAAATCAGGAACTATAATTAATAAAATTATTTCTCAAATTGACTCACATGCTGAAGCTATGAAAGGACTACTTGGTGAACTTGAAGAATCTCTTGAAAAAGAAAATTGTAAACTTAAAGAAGACCTTGCTAAAAAAATAGCAACTAGCTTTAATCTTGATCTTGAACAAGTATTAAAAAAGATTATAAAAAGAAAGAAGAAGGGCTTAGGTACTAATAGTTCTGGTGAAGACTTAGAGACGATTGATATTGAAGCAGAAGATAGTAAAGATTTTATTCCAGTTTATAAAAAAATAACACATGAGGAAAAAGAATATTATTATGATGATAAACCAGATGGGGTAGTTTTTACAACAAATCAAGAAACTCAAGAGACTAAAATAGTCGGTTATTTTGATACTAATACAAAAAGTATTAAATTTATGTAAGTGAAATTTTATTTTATATAAATATATATTAATATAATGGGAAAATCTTTTATACCCAAAGATGAAGATAAAAAATGTGCTCCAAGTAAAACTCATTCACATGACTCTTGTTTTACTTTAGAATCCCTTAGAAGAATGTGCGAGGCCTGGAATACAAAAGTTAGAGAAAAGAAATTTAAAGGTAAACTTATTGAAATCAAACAAGACAAAAAACATCTTGTTGCTCAACTTACTGATCGTTTATCAGATGTGTGTGATGATCAAATATGTTGGTTGAAACAAGATTTTATTAAAGAAATTAATGATTTAGACGCTCAAGAAAACACTTTCAGACCACAAGGACCTCAAGGTCGTTTCACTTGGCTTAATACCACTAATATTAATGAAATTATGGAACAATATCAACATAAATATAAAGACTTTAAATTTTATGGAGCAGTTCCAATTGATTTTGATAAACTTGAAGCTTATGGAATTAGAAATATTAATTTTGATAAACTTGTTGAATCTGGTATTAGAAGAATTGGATTTGTTTTTAATTTTGATGAACATTGGCAAAGTGGATCACATTGGGTTGCTATGTTTGCTGATATAGTTAAAGGACAAGTTTATTATTTTGACTCTTATGGTACTAGACCTAAAAAACGCATTAGAGATCTTGTTAATAGAATTGGTAAATGGTATTATGACAGAAACATTGAAGGTGTTAAACCAGGTGCAGACACTGAATCAATGACTGAAGCTTCTTTTATGAATCCAACAAAACCTAATTATATTGAAAAAAAAGTTAAGACTATTAAGTTCAACCAATCTAGACATCAATTTAAAAATTCTGAATGTGGGGTTTATTCAGTTAATTTTATTTTAAGACTTTTAAAAGGCGAAACTTTTGAATATATTTGTGATAATATTACATCAGATGATGAAGTAAATAAATGTAGAGAAGAATATTTTAGATTTGTATAAAATTGGATTTAAACATTTATTTATTCTAATAATTAAATGTATAAAGTAAATTTTAAAGTTTCGCTGTATCCCGAAGATACTTCAGAAGTAAATAATGATGAAACATTTCAAAAATATTTGTGCAATGATTATGAATCTGATTTTGTAATCTCGCATTTACATACTGTGCACAAAAATAATTCAATAGCACATAGTTTAATTTTAAATCTAGAATATACTGCTGATAATGGCTTTACATGTGAAGTTACAGGTCTTTTTATTACTAAGGACAATAAAAACACATTAATAAAACAAATTTTATGGCCTTATCAAATAGACAATAAATATTTAATTTATATTGATGAAGGATTTTATAGTGTGCATTTGAAAATAGAAAGCATCGAGTTACAAGATAATTCAAATATATGTGAGTTTTGTGATGAAAATGATGTAGAACACACATGTACTGATTGTGGAACTAAAATATGTTATCCTTGTCGTGATAGATGTTTTGATTGCATGGAAACATTATGTCCTGATTGTTCAACTGATGAAGGATTATGTAGTGGATGTGTAGAGGATGAGGATGAGGATGAGGATGAGGATGAGGATGAGGATGAGGATGAGGATGAGGATGAGGATGAGGATGAGGATGAGGATGAGGATGAGGATGAGGATAAGGATAAGGATAAGGATAATAAACAATTAAAGTTATGCTCATATATTGAAAAAAGATTAAAGAAAGAAAATGAAATTTTAGAACAAATACGAGAAAAAACAAAGCAGGAAGAGGAGAAAACCAAACAAATGCAAATACAAGAAGAGGAGAAAACCAAACAAATAGAGTTACAAGAAAAAATAAAACAAGAAAAACTAATACAAGAAATTGAGTTATTAAAAAAAAGACTAATTAGTTGATTAATAAATTAATTTATTTTTGTTGTAGTTTTAGTTGTAATATTTTTAGTTCAAGTTCTATCTGTTTTGTTTTTTCTTGTTCCTGCTTTGTTTTTTCTTGTATTTGCATTTGTTTGGTTTTTTCCTCTTCTTGAATTTGAATTTGTTTAGTTTTCTCCTGTGCAATTTTTAGATCAAGTAATTTACCTTCATTAATGCTTGGAAGTGATTGTTCTTTAATTATATCCATAATAACTTGAAAGATTTTTATATCAAACACATAAGTTTCTTTACAAAACTTATTATATTCAATATTTTCTGGATCTTCTAAATTTGTTTTTGCTCTGCCTTTCTTTTCAGTTAAAAAATGTAGATCGGGATATTTAGATTTAATAAATGTATGTGCTGCTTCTTCATATGCTTCACATTTGATTTTATATGCAAACAACAAAATCATTTTACTTATTCCAAAACTTGCAAGTAAAGTATTATATCTCATTTCTTCATCTTTTGTATAGCCAAACTTAATACAATATTTATTTTCATGAATTAGTGGCAACAAATAAACATAAACAATTGATTTTTCAATTTGATTTGTTAACTTGCTATATTCAATTGGATTAATTTTATTCATACGATTAATTAATGACTTAATTAAATTTAAATCATCATTTGGATCTATATTTGAACCAAAATTCAACTCATAATCAGATGTTATTGATACTTGATATTTTGGAATATAGCTAGAACTTAACGCAAATTGATCAAAAAATGTTTTAGATCTGTCAAATAAGTTATTTGGAACTTTAACAATATCCTTAGTAGATTTACTGGTTTTCATTGTCTGTTTAGTAGACTTACTGATACATTCGCCGCTTTGGTTGTCTTGACTGGAACTCATGATATATATGGAAGTGTTAAGTCTAATGTATTTAATATGAAAATATTATTTCAATTATTTTATTTAAACAATACTTTATATTTAATATAAAGTATTAAATGAATTTTAAAATAGGTGAAACAAATAATATTAATTGTGAAGAAGATATTAAACTTTTAAAATTACTTGACAAAACATCAAGTGCAAAATTTTCCATTCAGATAACAAGACCTTGTCAACAAAATTTTAGAACTAATTTAATTAATTGGTTTACTAAGTGCCCAATTACTGGTTGTGAAATTGATGAATGCGAAGCAGCTCATATTATTCCTGTATCATCAGGTGGTGATTATGTGTTAACTAATGGACTACTTTTAGGTGCACATATACATAAAACTTTTGATAAATTTGCTTGGTCAATTAATCCATCAACTTTTCAAATTGAATCTAATAATAAATCAGGTTCAGTGGTCAAATATATTGACTCGATAGATTTGAGTCAAACCCTTGATTCCCGATGGAAAAAATCACTTGAATGGCATTATTTAGAATATATAAAATTATCAAATAAGCTTTGCTAAAAAATTGTCTTATTCTTATTCTGCATTTAATTAAATTTATAAATTCAATTAAATGTTTGCTAAGGCATCTGTATATTCAGTATATAAACAAATTCTTTTAGATATAGATAAATCTGATGAAGAGCTATTTGACCTTGAACAAAATATTTTTTACCCAAGTGTTTATATTGGGCTAGTTGGTTCAAGAAAAAATATTATTAAACCTATTCTTAAAAATATTGTTTATCATGCAACAAATGATTTGGTTTCAATTGAAAAATTTGAAAATAAATTATATCAAGTAGAGTTTAATGATCCAATTCATACCTATTTATACAAAGCATGTGGACAAATATTTTTAAATTCACTTAATTTGATTAATTATTCATCCAAACCTAAAGAACTGTTTGCAGATGATAGCCAAATACATCCATACTTAAAACCAAATCAAACAAAAGCAATTGAACAAACTATTTCCCAAGGTTTTAAGTCTGGAATTCATCATCAAATTATGGGTGCGGGGAAAAGTTTTATTTTGCTTAATACAATATCTGTACATCAAGCAATTAATCCAAATCCAAAAATTTATTTGGTTACTACAGATAGAATTGAAATATTTGTTTCACTATTTATTAAAGATCAGGAACAAAAATTTGCCCAATGGGAACAAAATCAAATTATTCAAATGAAAAATTTTGTTTTTGTTGAAAATATTATTAATAAAACCTTTAATCCAAATACATTAATTCCAACTAATAAATCAATTATATGGGTGTGTAATAATGCATTTTTAAAGGCTGCTTCTCGATACAAACTAATACCTTATGAACATCTTGGTTTAGTATTGGTAGACGAAGCACATTCTGTTTCTGGAAAAATAAATTATTCAATGTTATCTTGGATTAAATCATTTGGATGTGAAGTTATTGGATTTTCAGCAACACCTTTAAGACCAATTAGATCTGCTAGCAAACAACTAGTAGATATTTATGGAATTAATAATAAGCTTAATATTATTTCAAATTATAATATGATTGATGCATTAGCAGATGGGAGAATCCTACCTATTAACCATACAATAATAGATAAATCTAATTCTAGTTATTTAGATGTTATTCAAAAATATTATTTGGATAATTCATCCCTTCCTTACTCAAAAGGTGTTGTGTGGGTAAATCGAATTAGCATATTGAATGAATATTATGATCAAATTGCAAAAATTGTACCAAATATATTTAAATCTTATTCAGGATCTGAAAATCAAATATTTGAATTTGAAGATTTAGATACACAAGGTTTACTACTATGTGTTAATAGATGTAAAGAAGGTTCAGATATTAAAAATTTAGATTGTGAATTTTTATTAAATCCAACAAAAAAAAGATCTATTGTTGTAGCCTTGCAAAGTTTTGGTCGTGTTATGAGACATGGGTCAGATAATAGAAAAAAATGTGGATGTGTTTATGAAATAGTTGATTTAGATCAAAGTCCAGAAATTTTTACAGTTGATAGACTTTTAGAATATTACAAAATGATTTACAATTTGGCTGAACTGGATGATCAAATTGAATTTGCAGACCAGATTTTAAAATTAAATGAAAAGGTTAAGATAACAAATGGTGTGATTGCGATAAGTGTAGGTGAAACATGTGAGTATAAAATTGATATCTGTGGAGTTGTTGGAAACTCTCAAATCCAAACAATTGATTGGACTCAATTTGAGCTAAATGTTAAAAAATTATGTGAACAAAAAATAAAACAACAAATTGGAATTAAAGATCAAGTTGTAGATTGCAATTCTATATACAGAGTTGCAATTAATACAAACAAATTAATGAGATCAAATTATATCCGCACAGTAAAAACTTCTTCAACACCAACATGGGGATGTAAAGAATCTGTAAGTACTGGGATTAAGCCTGGGGACTTAGTATTATTTGAAATAGATACAAATGTAGATATATACAAAGTTATTGAAGTTTTAATTGATTCAGAACAATCTCTCAAGCTTTGGAATGACAAAATATTTTCTCGAATAATAAAATTAGAATTTATAAAAACACTCCAAGTGTCTAATTATTTAAAATATATAAATGAACTTGCTGGTTATAAAGAGGCTTTTGCTCCAAGGACAATAACTATTGTTAAATCTAGTTCTAAATTAGCTGAATGGATTGGATAAAAATTGATTTATTAAATAATTAAACTAATAAATTAATAAACTAATTAAATAATGGAAATTAAATATAAAAAATTAGGTGATATATGTCAATTTTTACAGAGATCAAAAAGACTAGCATCATATGGCAAAGATGATGGAAAATATCCATTTTATACATCATCAAATATTTTGTCAAAATATTGTGATAAACCAGATTATAATGAAGAGCTACTTATTTTTGGTACTTTTGGAAGTGCAAACATAAAATTATCAACTAATTTTTCTTGTTCAAATAACAATTTTATTATTAAAATAAATAATTTATTTGAAGGTTCAGTTATTCAATTTTTAACAAAGATTAATCTTAAAAATCTTCTAATACCAATCCCATCTTTTAAACTTCAAGAATTAATTGTTAAACAATATGAATTAAAAAATAATAAAATTGAAAAACTTAAAAAAGAAATTAAGACATTAGAGTTAGATAATATTATTAAAAATATTTTATTAACTGATACTAAAAATACAATATATCAAGATCAAATAAAAAAATTTAACAATATCATTAAAAAAGCTAATAATGATCTTAATAAAGTTATTAAAAAAATTGATCCATTAGATTAATTGAATTAGATTTATTGAATTTGCTTTATATTATATTTCCAATGGATATCAACGAACTTGACTCTAAATTTTCCCTTGATTTTCTCTCAAAGACCAAGCCCAATAGTTTGGCAAATCCTGATCTTACTATTGGGGCTTGTCTTGGGTCTAATGGGCTTGTTTGGATTTGTGAAGATTTTCTTACTAAAGCTCAATGTGATGAAATTATTGCTAGTTCGGAAAAAGCTGGATTTGAACATCTCGAATACAGGAATTCTTCACGTGTAATTGGGTTTGATTCTAATGGTGTGCTTACTGAGTTAATTGTTAATAATTTTAATTCTGAGTATTTGACACAGCGTTTGAATAAAAAACCTTCTACTCCTTATGGATTTTATTCTAATTACATCCAGTGGAACCCAATTGAACCCAACATTAACAAATGTTTTAGAATCAATAAATATTCCCAATCCCAAGAATTTAAATTTCATCGAGATGCCCAATATACTCAATCTCATCTTGTCAAATCATCTCATTCTATTCTTGTCTATTTAAATGATGGGTTTCAAGGTGGAGAAACTGTATTTAGATTTCCAAAAAACCAATATGTTAATTCTGGGTTAACAATTAAACAAGAGCTAGAACTTATTGGATTAGCCTATACTGAAATTGTTATTAAACCTAAGCAAGGTAAGATGATTATTTTTGATCAAAGGCTTTTGCATGCGGGAGCAGCTGTCCACTCAGGGACTAAATACGTGCTAAGAACTGATTTGATCAGAACAGGAGTTGTTGAAATAGATAATAAAGAAATCCCCGTTTGTGGAGTATGTGAAAATAATGAATCAAATAATGAAGAAGATAATTCTGATCCATTAGTTGAACCTATTGAAAACTTAGGAACTCCTTTAGAAAAGAAAATTTATGAACTTGCACAAGGAATTTTTAGACAAGCTCAACTTGCTGAACTTAATAAATCTAATAAAACCAACACATCCGAACTATACGAAATTTGTATTGGGCTGAGACAAACTCCGCATTTGATTACCGAATACCCTGGCCACCTGGAAAGTTTACTGACCAATTTACTTGCAGAACCCCAACCTATATCCAAGTTTTTAAAATTGATTGAAAGAAATGGTCTTGAATTTAAATATAGTTATACTTTGGATGCGAATAAATTAGATTTGCTTAAAATAGCCTATATCACATCAGTCTACACAAGTACATCAGATTTAACAGACTATCCTAGTTTTATTGAAAAAGTATCAAAAATATATTCTTCATTTGGACTTGAAACTATAATTGATCAAGATCCAAACCAAACTGTTAGCAAACAATCAAAACAAATTCCATATATTATACTATTATCACAACCCGATAAAAAATTTCCATGGACAGAAACAAAATATGGTTTTGGTACATTTGGAGAAATTAAAAATGAGATTCTAAAAAAAATTTCTAATTATGTTTATCATAAAATTGTAGAATTTTATAAAACAAATGAACCTACTATTAAATTAATTGAAGATTTGTTTGAATGTAAAAATATGGACTTCAAAATGATTCAAAAATCTTGGGCTGCAAGAGCATTTATTAATAACAAATGGAGATATTTTACACCAACCAATGAAGCAATCTTTGATTGTATTACTAAGTCTAAACATAAATATGAGAAAGAAGAAGAATATCAAGAAGATTATAATGAAAATCTTAGTGATATATCTGAGTCTGAGGAAGATGATGAGATTGGATCTAATGAAGATAATGAAACAAAAACTTCATCTGTATTATCAGATTCAAACTCAGAAAATAATATTCCCCAAACATATGATGACTTAACTATGCAAATAGAAGAACATGGTAGTTCATTTTGTCAAGAAATAAATTTTTTCCCTCAAATTTCAAAGTACTTTGATGAAGATTTAAATGAAGATAATTTTGAATTTGAACTTAAGAAACCAGTTGATCCATTTGATTTACTATGTTCAGTTCAAGCTCAGAACTATGGATTTGATTGTGATGGTTGTGAACTTTGTGATCATAATACATGTTTTAATAATGAAAATAACGAAACTGCTTATTATGGTGAAGAAATTAATATTGATTGGAATCCTAATTTTTCAATGAAATTTTTAGACTTAAAAGTTAATCATTTAACAAATGAAATATCTGGACAAATGCAAATTGAAACTACTTCATCTAGTTTTAATCATGCATCTTGTAATTGTGAAACTCATGTTGAATATGGTGATGATAATACAGTGTACACAAGAGTTAAATTAATATCAAATTTTACATTTGATCAAAATAAACAAATTTTAACTATTGAATTAATTCCAAAGATTATTATGTAAAAATTAAAACTTATTTTATTTAACTAATTTAAAAAATTATAAATATATATTATAACATGGATTTAAATACTAATCAAATTAATAAAAAACAAAAATCTAATCCTGATGATAATTTTTCTACATCTGATTCTAGTTCTAATCTAATAGTAGATTTTGTAAGTCAAAATATTAATAATGATGCAGGTCAAGAACAAGATGATAATAAAGAAAAACAAGGTGATGAAACAGAAGAAGAACAAGATGGAGGTGATGAAACAGAAGAAGAACAAGATGGAGGTGATGAAACAGAAGAAGAACAAGATGAAGGTGATGAAAAAGAAGGAAATGAAGGTGATGAAGAAAAACAAGATGATAAAACAGAAGAAGGTGATAAAGGACAATATGATGAAAAAGAAGGTGATGAAGGACAATATGATGAAAAAGAAGGTGATGAAGAAGAACAAGATGATGAAATAGAAGAAGGGGGGGAAGAAGATGGAAGTGAAGATGAATTGTATGAACCTAAATATGAAAATGAAAATTTATTAGATTCAATTGCTATAGCAAGGGAGACTTATTTTTTTACATACATGGATGAAAATGAACAAGATGAAATTAATACAGTAAATGAAAGAGATGTATTAAAATTTATATATGAACAAGTGGCAAATACATATACAGATGTTTCATTACTAGAAATTTTAGGTCATATAAGACATTATTATAATTTAACTTATCCAGAACATCAAAGATTAGTTGCATTATTCTATTTATCAGTATATCCCCAAGCATTAATGACAGATAGGGCAACTGCTGGAATTATTCAAACAAACTCTCAAGGAAATGAAATAACAAATTCATTTGTTCAAATTTCTAATACAAATTTTAATCCCTCTAATCCATTTGCAAGTTTATTTGCAAATTTAATTAATCCACCTAATTTAAATAATCACTTTAACCAATCTAATCGATCAAATCATTTTAATCCTTTAAATTTAATTAACCCCGACATATCTTATAATGTTATTACTGATCCTGATGATGAACCCACACAATCAAATAGACAACGTATGACAAGTCCGCTGGCGCTAGGTCGCTATCCCGAAGGGATAGACTTACCGTTTACTATGAATCAAAATACAACTAATTCTTTACATGGGAGTTCATTACTAAGTGAAATAATGTTTTTATCAACAGTTTTTAATATGAGATCTAATGATAGTCTTACTCATATATTAAATTTAGTAAATAATATAATGGAACATAATAATGAGGAAAAACAAACAGCATCAAATGAAGATATTAAAGGGCTTGAATCAGAAGTATATGAAAAAGTTGGATTAGATTTTAAAGAGAAGAACTCTGAGTACTGTACTATCTGTCAAGAAAATTATTCAAAAGATTCAAATCTAAGAATTCTACCATGTGGTCATTTTTTTCATTGTGAATGTATTGAACCATGGCTTTTAAATTGTTCAAATCTTTGTCCTATTTGTAGAAAGAAAATTTAAAATTTTAGATTTTTTAATCTCGTATAGTAATATATATAAAATGAATGACAGAAAATATCAAATGTATAAAGAAAAATATATTTCAGCCAAAAAGGAATTAAAATTTAAACAAAAAGGAGGAATAATTACATTAGTACATAATTTTGGTTCAAGAGGATTTGTATACAATAAATTCGATCAACCTACAGGAATTACTTTATTAAATGATGGTAATTTTGCTATTTGTGATAAAGGAAATGATCGAATTCAAATAGTAAGTCCTAATGGCGAATTTATTACAAATTTTGGTTCAAAAGGATATGGAGATGGACAATTTAATAAACCAGAAGGAATAACTGTTTTACAAGATGGTAATTTAGCAATTTGTGATACTAAAAATAATAGAATTCAAATAATGAGTCCTATTGGTGAATATATTACAGATTTTGGTTTAAAAGGAAATGAAGATGGAAAATTTAATGAACCAGGAGGAATTACTTTATTAAAAGATGGTAATTTAGCAATTTGTGATACTTTAAATAATAGAATTCAAATAATAAGTCCTAGTGGAGTGTTTGTTAAAAAAATAAATACTACTGCATCGCCTAAAAATCTAACACAATTATTTGATGGTAATTTAGCATTTAGTTGTAATCATGAAATTCAAATAATAAAATTATCAGGTGAAGTTGTTAAAAAATTTGGTTCATATGGTTCTACTTTACAGGCTTTAGGTTCTGCTGAAATTAAATTTAGATATCCTATCGGTATTATTCAATTAACAGATGGTAATTTAGCAATTTGTGATAGTTTAAATAATAAAATCCAAATAATAAGTATTAATGGTATACATATTGAAGAATTTGGTTTATTACCAGGTTCAAATCAAAATTTAAGTGCTCCAAGTAGTTTAATACAGTTAGATAATGGTAATATTGCTGTATGTGATACAAATAATAGTAATATTAAAATTTATATGAAACCTGCTAAAATTTATATAAAAGCTGATATTGCAAATTCTACTTTTTAATTTTTAAATAAAAATTGTATTTTAATTCTTATTGTTTATTAGTAAATTAACTAATAAACAAATGGAAAAAATAGTTAATGAATGGACAAAATCAAACAAGGATATTGAAGACCTTGAAATGTTAATAGAGTTATGTGATACTGAACTATCTAACTGTAGTAATTTATCAACTAAAGTAGAATTACTATTTCATAAATTTTTATTTGAACTTATTAGAGAGAATAGTGATAAATTTTCTATAATTACAAAACTGTTAGCAAAACAAATTGTTTGTAGTATGATTAATGATACAAATGGAATTTTAAAGTTGTCTTCAGGAATTACAAGCGAAGAGCTTGGTTATTGCTATTATTACCATAGAAAAAGATCATTTAAAATTCGTGATTACGAACTTGATTGTTGGGATAAATTAATTAATTTTTATAATGAAGACTATACATTTGAACTATTTGATTACATTATTGATAATTTGTAAAAATTGTTTAATTTTGTTTATTATATCCACTTAAACAAATAAATATTTATTATTTTATATGAATTTTGAGAGTGTGGTTCAAAACTTGTCTTTGGAAGATGGACAGTTTAACTTTGAAGAGGTTTTTAGTCCAGAAAACGAACTAGAATTTATTAGTTTGATTTCTGGAATTCTAGAATTAAGTTCTGAGAAAAAGTATCAAGTTGGTGTGGAAAAATTTTGTGAAAGCTTTGTTAAAAAATCAAACCCATACTCATTTGAGCTTGTATTCAGTCAAATAAGTAAAAGTTTTGATTCTGTTAAGTATCAAGCTAAAATTATGGGACTAAAAATGATCCAACTCTATTCACAATTCAACCCAGAAGTTGTTTCTTTAAATCTACCTTTAATAATTGATTCATTGATTGGATTATCTTCTGATGTTAAAAAAGAAGTTAAAGCTCAAGTTAAAGAAACTTGGGTTTCAATATGTGAAACAATTACTAATGTTGACATCAAACCTATTATTCCTACAATGATAGAAGGATATATGAATCCTGCAACTAAAACAGAGTCATCTTTGGAAAAGTTAGCATCTACGCCATTTGTCAATGACATAGATATTCCAACTCTTGGTTTACTAATCCCTATGTTAGTTAGGGCAATGAGAGAGAAGAAAGTTGTGTGTCAAAGAAAAGCTGCTGTTGTTATGGACACGCTATGTAAATTAATTAAAAATCCTGTTTATGCTAGAATATTTTATGATAAACTCACGTGGATTTTAGATAAAGGCATTAATGAAATTGCTGTTGAAGAAGTTAGAAATGTTTGTACTAGATCTAAAAATACACTAAACAGAGTTTATGAACAATCAAATATGAAATTGGTTGATGGTGTAACTCGAGAGTTATGTGCTAATTTGTACCTTGAAACAATTAATCAAATTGATCCTACATTTAACACTACCAGCCCAGTAATCCAATACAGTATTAGTTTAGTACTAAATCTAGTTAAATATGAGATTAGAAACCCAGATATTTATTATAAGTGTATTGAACCATATTTACCGCTTGACAAAGGCATGGTAACTAATCGGGATTCAGTAGTTAATGAAATTTCCAACAAGTTAATTTCAACTATTACAGTATATGAACATGATCCAGAGGAAAATGATGAAAATCTTTGTGATTGTATGTTTTCATTAGCTTATGGTACTCGTGTTCTTTTACACCAAACACCACTAAAATTAAAGCTTAACCATATCTATGGTATTTTAGGACATAATGGTGCTGGTAAATCTACTTTGTTGAGAGCAATGTCAAATAAAACACTTCAAGGATTTCCAGATATTGAAGCAACATATATTGAACATCATATCTCGGAAGAACATCATAACCAAATTACTTTAGATTATCTTGAATCTAATCCAAAAATAAAAGCAAAAGGGATTACCCGTGAAGAAATTGCAGCTAACTTAGCAGAACTTTATGTAACTGAACATATGATGAATTCACCACTATCAACACTTTCAGGGGGTAATGTTCAGAGAGTAAATTTAATTTTAGCTAAGTTAGCAGGAGACCCATTGATTTTGATGGATGAACCTACTAATCATATTGATGCCCCAAGTATTATTTGGTTAAAAAACTATATCAAGTCAACAAAGAACACCACATTTCTTATTATTTCTCACGATATTAAATTTATGGATGAAGTATGTACAAATATGATACATTATGAAACACTTAAGTTAAAAGTATATCGTGGTAATGTGACTGAATTTGTTAAACAAAAACCTGAGGCTGCATTTTATTTTCAAACAACATCTCAAGATGTGTTGGCATTTAGCATCCCTGATCCTGGACCATTGGAAGGTGTTAAATCACTAACTAAATCAGTCCTAAGTATGAAGAACTGTTATTTCCAATATCCTACTGCTCCAAAACCCCAGCTATCAAATATCACAGTTCAAGTTAGTCAGGCAGCTCGTATTATTATTGCGGGGGTTAATGGTGCAGGAAAATCAACCCTAGTCAAAATATTAGTTGGAGAGCTAGAACCAAATGGAGGAATTATCGATAGACATCCTAATTTGCGAATGGCTTATATTCCACAAAATATTTCTGCTTGTTTAGAAGCACATAAAGCCCTCACACCAATTGAATATGTTATGTGGAGATATAGATTGGGTTATGATAGGGAACAAGCAAATAAAAGCACTTTAACTTTAACAGAAGAAGAAATTGAGGCAATTAAACAAAAGGCCAAGTTAAATAAAACATTTGTAATTAAAGAACTTGGTACAAGACGTACAGGTAAAAGAGAACATGAATATGAGGCAAAAGCAGAAGGTGTTGTTGAACTTACCCAATGGTTTACAAAGTCAGAACTAATAGAAATGGGATATGAAAAGATGGTTAAAGAATTTGATGAAAAGCTAGCAATGGAGAGTATGATGGGACAGAGAAAGCTGACCACTGGGGAAATCCAAAAACACATGAATACATTTGGTTTAGAACCAGAAATAGCCCAACATACAAAGATTAATGCACTATCTTCAGGTCAAAAAATGAGATGTTATTTAGCTGCAGCAACTTTTTATTTACCCCATGTTATTATTTTTGATGAGCCAACTAACTTTTTAGATCGTGAAAGTACAAATGCGTTGTCTGATGCTATTAAGAATTTTAAGGGCGGGGTACTTGTTATTTCCCACAATGATGATTTTTACAATGCGATCACAAGAGAAAAATGGTTACTTGAAAATGGTTCAATGACAGTATTCGGGGATAATATGATTGAAGCATTAGAAAAAGAACGAAAGAAACAGGAAAAAGAAGATAGTAAAAAATTAAAATTTGATAAGGGTGATGAAGAAAAAGTTGATTCATTAGGTAATAAAATTGTTAGTGTGAGTACTGGTAAGAAAGAACTTGATAGAGATGAAAAAAAGAAATTGCTAAAACAAAAGAAACAAATGGAAAAATTAGGCCAAGATACATATGAGATTGATGAGCTTCTTGGATTAAATTAATGGATTTGATGGATTAAATTTATTAGATAGTTAATAAATTTAATGGAACTAGGATGTAGTATTAGTCATAGACTTAATTTTTTTAGTTAATAATTTAATCAAGTCAGTTAAATCATCATGTTGATTGAAATTTATTTTATCATAATTTTTTTGTTTTAAACCATACTTTAATATAAATTCATCCATATTTGATGTGCCCATTAATGAATTACAAGATTGACAGATTGGTTTTAAATTTTCTGGAAGTAATTTTCCACCATTAATTTCAGCGACAACATGCCCACAACAAAAATTCATTTGAGATATTGTTGTTAAACCACAACACAAACATTTGCTTTTGGCATAGTCATCACCAATCCAATAATTCCAAACAACACGTTTTAATGAATGTGGTATTGTATTTTTTTTATATTTTCCTTTAGTTTTATTATCAGAAGTAACAATAATATTTTTTATTTCAGGAATAATAGTTTGATTATTTATATTTGTTAAATCTGGTTGATTTTTTTTACAAACAACTTTATTTTTATGATAGACAAGTGATCTTTTATCTGTAAAAACCTTTTCACATATATCACATTTTATTTCTTTTTTCCTTGATACTTTTATTTTATTACAAACATTATGTGCAATATGATATTTATAATTAGTGATAGTTGTAAAAATCTTATTACAAATATCACATGAATGACGAGATTTATATTTTTTAATATCATCCATTAATAAGTCTGTTTTTAAGTTAGTATATTTTCTAATTGCACTTGTAAAAAATAAGTTACAATGAAATAATTCATCATCTGAATGTGTTTTCTTGCATATACAACAATACATTATTTAATTATAATATATATTTAAATGATAAATTATTAAGATATAATTCTTCTCTATTTTCTTTGTCATTTTAAAATTAATGGATTAAATTCCTGTTCTTCTTTAAGTCATCTAATGTTACCTTAATTATTGGACTGTTTTTATAACACAAAGTGTTTAATTTATCTGTGTATTTTTTTATTGCTAATTCATTATCTATTGCAAATTCTTGCATCAAACCAATAAATTCGCCTGGATTAGTTATTTGTAGTGGATTTCCATTTTCTTGATTGGATATAAAAACTCTTTCTAGAATTTCGATCTGTTTTAATATCATATCTTTAAAAAACTTTTTTTTATCTAATATTGTCCAACCATCATAACTAAATTGATAACCATTGTGCACATGAATATGTTTGTCTTTTAAATTAGGACAATAAATAATATGATTGGATTTAATATCTGGATCGAAAAAAGTAATCAGCGTTATAAACTGGAATGCTTCTCCTGGTACTTTAAATGCGCGCTTTAAATCTAATTCACTTATACTGCTATATTTAATTTGGTCATATGATGTAAATTGAAATGGAGAAATAATTAAATTTGCAGGTTGATCTTCTAGGATATTATTTATAGGTTGATTTGGTACATTATTTGCATTTAATAGCTGCATTTTTTTAGCACTTTCTAAATTTAGTCTGTATTTAATTTTTTCACATAAACTAAGTTTACTTAAATCATATTTAATTTTAGCATTATTATATTCTTTAATTAAACTTTCTTTAGTATATGATTTGTATTTGTTAATGATTTTATTAAATTTATTTTCACAAGATTTTGTGTGACAATTAAAACTCCATTTTCTATCAAACTCTTTTTTACAATATAAACATATGTATCGTACCATTAATAATATTAAATTATATTATTAATTTTTTAAATATTTATTAGTCATTATCTTAGTACCTTAATGCAGCTCTTGCAAGCATAGCTTTAACTCGTTCTTCTTTTGATTTAACTATATCTTTTGCTTCATCTATTGTATTTTTAACTAGAGGATTATTTTTATAACATAGTCTATTAAGCACAGTAGTATATTCTTTAATCACATCGTTATTTTTATTAAATTCTTTTAACAAATTAGTAAACCCGACTATATTATCTATTTCTAGAGGGTTATCATCTTCTTCATTACATTTAAATATTTGTTCTAATGTTCTCATCTGTTTAGTTAACATTTCTTTGAAAAACTTCTTTTTATCTAAAACAGACCACCCATCACAAGTCAATTTATTACCATTAAACACATGAATTTGACTATCTTTAAGATTAGGGCAATAAATCACATGATTTTCTTTATTATCAGGGTCAAAAAATATGTCTGCTGTAATGTTCTCAAATGCCTCGCCTGGTATTGCAAATGCGTTTTTTAGAACAGATTCTCTCATATAATCATATTTAATATCATCATAAGGCACTAATTTTATATTATTAGTTATGTTATTTTGTGTATTGTTATTAGATATATTATTATTTGAATTATTTATATTATTTGAATTTGTATTGTTAATTGTATTATTTGAATTATTAATATTATTTGAAGCTACAATTGGCAAATTATTACTTAGCTCTAATTTTTGCTGTATTTTTTCATATAAACTAAGATTAGTTTTTTCACACCCATTTGTTTTAATATGTAATTTAAGACCATTATATGTTGTATATTTTTTTTTACATTTTTTACATGTGTATTTATTATTTTCATTAATAATATCATTATTTTCTTTACTATCATTATATTCTTTAATTAAAATTTCCTTAGTATAAGATTTGTACTTTGTGATAATTTTTTCAAAATTAATTTGACAGT
>JACCEC013214013.1_pt1 | contig 89020 bp, 67 predicted proteins | sample 7450121 | NCBI WGS metagenome assembly JACCEC01 (sample SAMN15323455, study PRJNA562643) | freshwater metagenome | isolation source: river surface water | place: USA:Blue River Watershed | collected 2017-08-18
AATTGATGTGGAGCAAAGTGAAAGCATACCTGCGGAAAGTCGAAGCCCGATGCAATGAGAGTCTTCTCCGCGCCATCGGCGACGCTCTCTCAAAAGTCACCCAAAAAGACGCTACCCATTGGTTTGCCCATTGTGGATATGGTTTTATTTAAAATGCTCTAAAATGCTCTAGTCCACTCCCAGTTGGCTTTATCGCAACAATCTCGCGACCCGGCTTGTTCCGCACGCCTCCCAGGTGGTTTGCTGGCGGTGTTTCAACCTCCTTGGCTGCGACTCCATACTCCATCGACATGGTCGTTATGGTCTTCTCCTCTCTCTTCAGATCTTCAGTGCCGGGAGCTGCTTCTATGATGCCGTCTGCCGACTTCTGAGCGCCCTCCGCCTAACCTCTCGGCGCGTATACATCTTCTGGGGTCAGACATTCAGATCTCCCCTGCCTGTTCATCACCGCTACACAAGAGACACCGCTACCCTCTGGGCAAGTATGGGACGAAAGCGATATAAGCCGCTTCATCTCTGTCATGGCGGCTCGTCTGTGGCTCTTGGTCATCGGTGTTGCATTTTGCTTCTGTTTTCATCCAGACTCCGCATCACGGCTGACACCCTCGCCTTTCAGCTAGCGCTTCCCCTTGCCGGGTGAGTGGCGAACCTGGACCGCCAAGTATGTGCACACCGACGACCGCAATAAAAAACCCCCAGTCTTCAGACTGGGGGGGTGAATCAATTTAAGAACAAGCCCATTAAAATGTGTAATTGATGCCAGTACTCAAACGCAAACGGTTGTAATCGTTATTATCAGAGTCAGAGATAGAGTCCGTGTAGTTAATGGAGCAGTCGACATTGAAGGAATCGTCTAACTGAATTCGCATGCCGATATAAGCGTTAATCAGATCTTCGGTGCGACCGCTGTTGGTTTCAGGGCTTGGGTTGGCGGGATCTGGATCAGGACCAACTTTGTTGCCTCCGTCGAACATCGTGTGAACCACATCAAGTCCACCAAATCCTGTCAAGCGAGGGCTGATGCGATAATCTCCCGTCATACCAACCCGAAATACTTGAAGCTCAGCATATTCATAAGCGGTGCCACCAATGTTTTGAATGGTGTTGAAATCTTCCATACTGTAACGAAAGAAACCGCGAACGCCGAAAGAGCTAGTGAGCTGGGAGCGCATGGAACCCTCCAAGAAAGGAGAAGTGCTGCTTTGTGCGTTATCTACGCTCCGCAACTGAACACCAGCACTTCCAAGAAAAATCGCCGTTTGAGAGAGTCGATGTTCAAAGCCACCAGTAATGAACTGGTTCGTGCTGTCGCTCGCGTCGCCCGTCCAAGCATTGTAGCGATACTGCGAGGTTAACACTGTGCGCCGGTCAAATTGGTAACGCATTTGATGATACAGGTTCCAAGACTTACGATCCGCGAACTGCGTCTCGCCAAAGAAGCCGGTATAACCAATACCCGTGTAGGAGCCTACCCGTTCCGACCAACGATAACCCACGGAGTTATCAGTGCTAACTAGAAAGTAAGGATCGGTTGTTCGGTCATTGGAAATTCCCACAGCGAATTGGGGTTCCATTTCGTAGGCCACGAAATTGCGAGTGCTGAAGCGAAGACGAGGACTTACACTGTGATTGAAGTCAAATCCCGTGCGAAGATTGGGGATGGTGTCGCTAGCTCCTGGCGCTTCAATGCCGTCAAGATAGTAATTCACTCCAGCACGAGCATAAAAATTGATGTTCGTGCGAGGGTCAATCACAGTAAAATTGGCCTCAACAAAAGGAGTGACGCTCCAAACCTTATCTTCATAACCCAATGTTCCTTCGGGCGCGAGAGGTGTCACATTACTATCCCATATCATGCTAGCTCCAACCGTCCAAGTCAATGGAATGGATTCCGTTGCTTCTTGCCCCACATAGTAAAGACCTTGGGAAAATATAGGAGAAATTGCAGCGAGGCTGAAAATTGTCAATGCTGTCTTCATTTTCATAATCGTATGATTCGGAGATGGGTAAGAAAAAATATTACTTCTTACCATTTTTAGTGGACTTTGGCGGGGAAATTACAATTTGTCCGCCACTCCCAAACAGCGGGCTCCCTGATGAGCCGCCGGGGCTATTGCCGCCGGGAGCGTTAGAACCAAATCCCACACTGCCGCCTGAGCTACCACCACTCGTGCTACCACCACCACCACCACCACTACCACTACCACTACCACTACCACTACCGCTACCACTACCACCCCCGTCACCACTGTTACCCCCGTCACCACTGTTACCCCCATCACCGCTGTTACCACCATCGCCACTTTCATCAGTGTCAACCGTCTTGTCGCGATTCGCTGCTGGGAAATCCAGCGGATTAGGTGACTCTTCTTCAGATTCTGCAGAGACTCCACCTTTAGCCGAGTTCGTTACATCGTTCCCTTTGTCGGGGTCGAGTTTGGCGAGAACAGCTTGCACCTCTTTGAGCGCATCCGGCGCCACTGCCACAGCGCATTGAGCTGCCATGCGAAGTTTTTCCGGAGAAGTCAATCCTACAACTTCCACGATAGAGGCAACTAGTTTTTTATCCGCCTTTGTGTGGGTGATTGCCGTCTTGACAATTTCACATGCGCACGAGGAATTTTCGCGAACTGCTCGTTCCACTACCTGCAGTACAAGTGAGGGGTTCTCCGTCAAATCGTTTTTGACATTATACAGAATCTTGGAGCAATCCACCGTGGCTGCTTTTTTCAACGGAGAATTTTGCGCATGACTCAGCCCCATGGTCGCGATTGCCAGCAAAGCCATTGATCTGGAAAGTTTCATAGTTTGTGTTTTTTTGTTTTTTAGCAGTGAGGGGGCCACAATGAGAAAATGGAGCGGGCAGCGGGAATCGAACCCGCATGTCTAACTTGGAAGGATAGCGCTTTACCACTAAGCTATGCCCGCGCTGACAGTAGGAAAAATAGGATAAGGATCGCCTGCTGACAAGAAAATTTTTTGTTTTTTGTCAATTATTCTGCTGAAAAGCGTCACAAACCAGAGGGATGATCGATAAATTCAGCAGTAAGGTCGAAATGGGCCGCGAGGACTTCCATGAGCCTGCGCACGCCAAATGTTTCGGTGGCGTAGTGCCCAGCCAGGTAGAGGTTGATGCCCATTTCCTCAGCCAAGGGGTAAGTCCAGTGTGGGCCCTCGCCTGAAATGAAGGCATCATAACCGCGGGCAGTCGCGATTTCGCTGCCTGCACCGCCGGTGCAAAGACCCACGCTATTGATAAATTCAGGACCGGCGGGGCATACGAGGACGGGGCCACCGACAGCTGTTTCGAGGCGTTGGCGGAGATCGTCGCGATGAATGGGTGCCAGGGTTGACGAGGCGGACTGAGGTCCGCGCTCCATCACGCCGGTGATGCCGACATTCTGGCCTTTGTAGGGGAGAAAAGTGCCGGTGGGCGTCATGCCGATCGCTTCGGCGAGCAGAGCGTTGTTGCCCCATTGCGGATGGACATCGAGAGGCAGATGGGCGCTATAGATGGCCAGATTCGCCTGCATGGCCTCGTTTATTTTTTGATAAAATGCTCCCGTCAAGGGCTGGGCACCTTGCCAAAACATGCCATGGTGCACGACGAGCATGTCCGCGCCAACTGCGATAGCCTTGCGTATCACGGGTAGCGAGGCATCGACAGCGGCGGCAACCTTGGACACACGACCGTTGTTCTGCAACTGGAGGCCATTGACCGCACCGCTGTAATCGGGGATCTCCGCGATGCGCAGCTCAGCATCGAGAAAACGGACAATGTCATCGAGCGCGGCCATGGATTCAGGAAATTACTAGGTTCATCGTAGTTTCGATCTCCGCGCGCTTCGATCGATCCCCGACAGCACCGCGTGCCATGTCGGTATTGCCGCCACCCTTACCACCGCCGATGGCGGTGAGTTGCTGGAGCAGCGCGCCCGCGGCCTTGCCGCTGGCTTTGGCATTCGTGCCGCAGTAGGTGGCGAGATGGAGTTTTTCGCCATCGTCCACAAGCAAGGCGGCGGCCTCGGCGAACTGGCGTTTTTTCAAGCTGTTGAGGAGTTCCTGCAAAAGCGAGGCATCGGACTCAAAGGAGACGGCGATGGCACCACCGGCGTCGATGCGTTCAGCGAGCGCGTCATCGGCAAGCTTGGCGGCTTGGGCAGATTGGCTTTTCTTGAGGCGTTTTTCGGCCTCGATGACTGCATCTTTGAGTGTCGAGGAGTTTGCCTCCGGGCTGACCTTGGACGGTTCCTGGCCGAGTGCGCTGAGCCGTTGGTTGAGGGAGTGGAGTTTTTCTTTTGCGACAGCGGCTTCAGTTGCTTCTTTTGCGGCGAGCTCTTCCAGATAGCGATGCGCGGCATCGCCGCAGACGGCTTCGATGCGTCGAACGCCCGAAGCGATGGCCCCCTCGGATTTGATCTTAAAGAGCCCGATCGCGGCGGTATTGCGGACGTGGGTGCCGCCGCAGAGTTCCTGCGAGTAGCCGTTCAATTGATTGGATTCACCGCCAATTTGCACGACGCGGACGATGTCGCCGTATTTGTCGCCAAAGAACTGCATGATGTCGGCACGGCCTTTGATGTCTGCGTGTTTCACCTCGGTCCAAGAAACAGAGTCGCCGGCCTTGATCGCGGCGTTGACTTTTTCCTCGATGGCGCAGAGTTGCTCAGGAGTGACGGCGGCGCTGTTAAAGTCAAAACGCAGGCGGTTTTCATCGACAGAAGAACCCTGCTGCGCGGCGTCTTTCGAGACCACTTCGTGCAGGGCCCAGTGGAGCAAGTGCGTGGCGCTGTGGTGAGCCTCGATGTGGCGGCGGCGTGCGGTGTCGAGGCTGAGGGAGACGTTGGCGCCGGGTTGAATGGACGATTGCTGATGGTTGATTTCTGATTTTTGAATGATCAGAGCGCGGGCTTTGCCGATTTGTTGCACGCCGGTGACGGGGATGCCGTTGAGGGTGCCGGTGTCGCCGGATTGGCCACCCATTTCAGCATAAAATACGGTCTTGTCGGTGATGACAAACAACGTGTCTTCCTGCGGGTGGATTTCGAGGATCGTTGCCTCGCATGTGTCCCGCTCAAAGCCGACAAACTCGGTCACGGCCTCGGTCGAAACGTCCAGCGCACGCACGACGGTGGATTTTTGAGCGGCACGGGAGCGCTCCTGCTGCTCGAGCATCAGTTGTTCGAAACGCGGCATGTCGATGGTCAAACCGCGCTCGGAGCAGAGCAACTCGGTGAGGTCAATCGGGAAGCCGTAGGTATCGTAGAGTTCAAAGGCGATATCGCCGGAAAATTGTTCATGCGAGAGGGTGGCGATCGCCTCTTCGAAGCGCTTCAGTCCGCGGTCAAGCGTCTGATTGAAACTCGCTTCTTCCTGTTCCAGCGTTTGCCGCACGACATCTTGGCGGTTTTTCAGTTCAGCGAAAACGCCGCCCATTTCGGCGACGAGCGTTTCCACCAGCGCGCCGAAAAACGGTTTTTCACCGGAAAATCCGAGTTGACGACCATAGCGCACGGCCCGTCGTAAAATACGTCTCAAAACATAATTACGACCGTTATTTCCCGGCATGATGCCATCGGCGATGGAAAAGCTCAGCGTGCGCAGGTGGTCGGCGATGACGCGGAAGGCGATGGCCGTTTTCATTTCCTCGGTGAAGGCCGAGCGATCGGCGCCGAGGGCAGGGTAAATGTTGACGTAGGTTTTGCCGCTCAGTTCCTCGAGCTTGCGGAAGATGGGCGTGAAGACATCCGTGGCGTAGTTACTGGGCTTTTGCGAGAAATCAGTGAAGCCTTTGGTGCCTTGGATGATCGAACAGGCTCGCTCAAAGCCCATGCCCGTGTCGATGTGCTTCGCGGGCAGTTCGCGGAAAGTGCCATCGGCCTCAGCATTGTATTGGATGAAGACGAGGTTCCAGATCTCGATGCAGAGGTCGGAGTCGTTGTTAACCAATTCACGCCCAGTTTTCGGATCACCCTCGGGCGTGAGATTGACGTGCAGTTCCGAACAGGGACCGCAAGGGCCCGTTTCACCCATCATCCAGAAATTGTCTTTCACGTTGCCATTGACGATCTGCACGGCGGGATCGCAGCCTTTCGAGCGGAACAGTTCGGCCCAAATGTCATAGGATTCCTGATCGAACTCCCCCGGATCGCCGGGCTTGGGCGCATAGACCGACGCGTGCAAGCGGTGGGCGGGCAGTCCCCAGCGTTCCACGACAAGCTCCCAGGCCCATTGGATGGCTTCCTTTTTGAAATAATTGCCAAAGGACCAGTTGCCCAGCATTTCGAAAAACGTATGGTGATAGGTATCGTAACCCACATCCTCAAGGTCATTGTGCTTACCGCCGGCGCGGATGCATTTCTGGGTATCCGCAGCGCGCGGCGGATCATAGGGCGCTTTTTCGACGCCCAAGAAATACGGTACAAAGGGATTCATACCCGCATTGGTGAACAACAATCCCGGCGACTGCGGCAGCAGCGAGGCGGAGGGGACGATGGTGTGCTGTTTCTCGCGAAAAAAATCGAGGAAGCTCTGGCGGATCTCGGCGGCGTTCATAAATGCGGCAGGCAAAGAATCACGATTCGTGAGGATTGGCAAGGGAGTTCATCGCGACGGAAACGACCTTGACTCGGATGATGCGGCGACCAGAATCCGCAGACCATGTCACCATACGCCGCTCGCTTCGCATCTGTTGTCTCTCTCTTGGGCTTTGCAGTGGCGACTTTTTCCGCTGCTTTCGTGGGGGCGAGGGCATCGATGTCATCGACGGAAATGTATGCCACGATGATCAAGCCGGGCTGGTCGCCGCCGGGGTGGTTGTTCGGACCGGTGTGGTCTGTACTGTATTGCCTGATGGCGGTGGCGGTTTGGCGGGTGTGGAGGCTCGTGGGCTTGCGAGGTGCCGTGATCGTTTATCTGATCCACCTCATTTTCCAAGCACTGTGGAGCTGGCTTTTTTTCGGGCTGGGTCGGGCCGACTGGGCGATGGTGGACATCCTGATCCTGTGGCTGATGATTCTTTGGCTGGTGTTTGGCTTCCGCCGCACTGACAAACTGGCCTACTTGATGATGATACCGTATCTGCTGTGGGTAACGTTTGCAGCGGTGCTGAACGGCACTCTCTGGGCGATCAATGGCGGCGTGTTGCCGCGATGATCAATCCTTGCGGGTCATTTCCACGAAGACGTCTTCCAGCGTCGGCTCATCACGATAGACGGTGCGCAGTGGCCAGCCATATTGGGCGGAAAGCTGAGCGATGGGCTCGCGCACATCGCTGCCGGAATCGCTGAGTAGGTGGAAACGTTGCCAGCCGTGATCGAGCTCTTCATGGCGGATTTTTTTGACGTGATCGATGCGTCCCAAAGCTCCTGCTGCGACTTGCGGGTCGACTTGTAATTCTACCGTCACGCGGCCAGCGGCACGCATTTGATTCACGAGATTCGCCGGAGTATCGGCGGCACGAATTTTTCCGGTATCGATGATGATCACGCGGTTGCAGGTGATTTCCACCTCATGCAAAATGTGGGTGGAAACGAGGATCGTATGGTTTTCGCCAAGCTGCTTGATGAGTTCGCGGATCTGACGGATTTGGTTGGGGTCAAGACCGTTGGTGGGTTCGTCGAGGATGAGGAGCTCGGGGTCGTGGACGAGGGCATCGGCGAGACCGACGCGCTGACGGTATCCTTTGGACAAGGTCTTGATCATTTTTTTCTTCACGGATTCCAACCCGCAGATGTCCAATACTTCGCCGACTCGTTGACGGCTGCGACGGTTGTCCAGCCCCTTCAGCTGGGCGCGAAATGCGAGATATTCGCGCACGCGCATGTCATCATACAGAGGCACATTTTCCGGCATGTAGCCAATTTTGCGCCGTGCCTCGATGGATTCGCGGAAAATGTCAAACCCGGCGATGCTGGCACTGCCCGAGGTGGGAGGCAGGTAACCCGTGAGCATGCGCAGGGTCGTGGTTTTGCCGGCACCGTTCGGGCCAAGGAAGCCGACGATCTCGCCACGGTCGACATGAAACGATATGCCCCGCACGGCTTGGTGCCGAGCGTAGGATTTGGTGAGCTGGTGGACCTCGATCATCTGATTTTTTCGCTTTGCACTGTTGACGTTGCAGTGCGCAGCGACTATGAACTCCCGCGCGCTGAACGCCAAGTGATAAATTTGGTGGGCGGGCGTAAGACGATTTTTTATCATGAAACCATCGATAAGTGCGCGCCTGAATGCCGATTTGCTCGACGAAATGTATGCCCGTTGGAGCGCCAATCCTGACTCCGTAGATCCCACATGGGCGGTGTTTTTCGAGGGTTTTTCCTTGGGCGTTGCCCAGCCTCCCAGTCGTAGCGCGGCAACATCGTCTGGACAGACCGAGCAACTTGCCCCCCAAGGCGAGCCGGATTTCCGCGCAAAAATTACCAGCGTGGTCGAAAACTATCGCCGTCTCGGCCATACCCAGGCGCACATCAATCCTCTGGCGGACAAACCCGAGACCAACCCTCGCCTCACTCCCGCAGCACTCGGCTTCACCGAGGCCGATATGGACAAGGAGGCGGCGTCTGCCTTTTTTCGCAGCGGCGAGCGCATGAAATTGCGCGACTTTTTCCATGTGATGGAGGAAACTTACGCGAGCTCCATCGGTTTCGAGTTCATGCACATCCACAACACCGCCGTGCGGCATTGGGTGCGTGAACGCATTGAAAATCGGCCACGCCGCGCTCCGGAAACCCGCGAACAGCGGATCAAGTCACTGCAATGGTTGATGGAAGCAGAGATTTTCGAGACTTTCCTCGGCAAAAAATTCATCGGAGAAAAACGTTTTTCGATGGAAGGTGGCGAGGGGGCGATGATCGTATTGAATGCGATTCTTGAGTCTTGCCCTTCCTCTGGGGTTCAGGAAATCGAAATGGGTATGGCCCACCGTGGTCGTCTCAATGTGTTAGCGAATTTCGTCCAAAAAACACTCACCACGATTCTCTACGAATTCACCCCCAACTACGAACCGGACTTGGTGGCAGGTGATGGCGATGTCAAATATCACCTCGGCTACGAGAGCCAGCGTCAAGTGGCAGGCGGCCAGGTGCGTGTCAGCTTGGCCGCAAACCCCAGTCACCTTGAGGCTGTGAATCCTGTCGTAGAGGGCAAAGCTCGCGCCCGTCAGCGTTTGCTGGGTGATGACGGTCACATTACCGACCGCAAGCGCGTTCTCCCCATTCTGTTGCACGGCGATGCCGCCTTTGCTGGTCAAGGTTCTGTCGCGGAAGTGATCAACCTCTCTCAGTTGCCAGGTTATCGCACCGGCGGCACGATCCATTTGGTAGTGAACAATCAGATCGGCTTCACCACCATGCCGGCAGACGCCCGCTCCTCCGCGTACGCCACTGATATCGCCAAAATGATCGAGGCTCCCATCCTGCATGTGAATGGCGAGCGCCCTGAAGAGCTTTGGTGGGCCGCTCAGTTTGCGCTCGATTTCCGTCAGCAGTTCAGCCGTGACGTGGTGATCGACATGTATTGCTATCGCCGCCAAGGTCACAACGAGACCGACCAGGCGGCCTTTACGGCTCCGCTGATCGCCAAGTCCATCGCCTCCCGCGAGCCGATCAACTACCTCTATAAAAAAGAACTCATCGCCAACGGCACCATCACTCAGCTTGAGGCGGATGCGATCGAGAAAGCCATTTGGGATAAACTGGAAGCTGGCTACCAAAAAATGGTCGAGCTCCAGGAAAAAGGAGATCGAACAGCCTTCAGCGGATCCACTGCGATAGAGCAAATCCCCTACCACCACGCGCCCGTAGCCACCGGTGTGGAGGCTTCCACTCTCCGTCATATCGGCCAAGTCCTGACCACCGTACCGGAAACCTTTCATCTCCACCCCACACTGGAAAAACGCTTCATTCCACGCCGCAAGGAAGCGATGGAAAAAGGGCAGAACATCGACTGGGCGCTTGCCGAATCACTCGCCTGGGGCAGTCTTCTGTTAGAAGGCAATGCGGTACGTTTGTCCGGTCAGGATTGCCGTCGCGGTACGTTCAGTCAGCGCCACGCGGTCTTCTACGATTACGAAAACCGCGAACGCTACATCCCGCTCCAAAACCTCGGGTCCCAACAAAGCCGCTTTTGCGTATACAACTCATTGCTTTCCGAATTTGCAGTTCTTGGCTTCGACTACGGCTACTCGCTCGGCGCGCCCAACATGCTCACCATGTGGGAAGCTCAGTTCGGCGATTTCTCAAACGGAGCGCAGGTGATCATCGATCAATTCATCGCCTCCGCCGAGTCGAAATGGCAAACCCCGTCCGATATCGTTTTGCTGCTTCCTCATGGCTATGAGGGTCAAGGTCCCGAGCACTCGAGCGCACGATTGGAACGCTTCTTGCAACTCTGCGCCGATGACAACATGATCGTCGGAAATTTCACCACGCCGGCACAGTATTTCCACGCCCTACGCCGTCAAAAACGCCGCGAGTTCCGCAAGCCGCTGATCTTGATGACACCGAAGAGCCTGCTCACCCGCGCAGAAGCTGTTTCCCGCGTCGAGGATTTCCTCCCCGGCACTTGTTTTCAAGAAATTCTGCCGGACACCACCGCGCACCAAACTCCCGCCGCCATCCAGCGCATTGTATTCTGCTCCGGCAAGGTGTTTTATGATCTCGACGCCTATCGCAAGGAACACAATATCACGGACACCGCGCTCATTCGCGTCGAGCAGCTTTATCCCTTCCATCACGAGCTCGCCGCTTTGTTTGTGCGCGAGTTCCGCAATGCTCGCCAATTCGTCTGGTGCCAGGAGGAACCGGAAAACATGGGCGCGTGGAGTTACGTCGCCCCGCGCTTGCGCAAAGTTGTTGGAAAGGATCTCGCCTACGCCGGTCGTGAAGAAGCAGCCAGCCCCGCTGCGGGCTCCAAGGCCATGCACTACCGCGAAACCAAAGCTCTGATCAAAGCCGCTTTCACCATCTGATTTTTCACCCTCTTACCCACTCGTTCCATGTCCCTCGATATCAAAGTTCCTGCCTTTGGAGAATCCATCACTTCCGCCAATGTCGCTCGTTGGCACAAAGCCTCCGGCAGTGCCGTACGCAAAGGCGAAACACTCGTTACCTTCGAGACCGATAAGGTTTCTTCCGAGCTCGAGTCTCCCGCCGATGGTACTCTGACCATCATCGTACCCGAAGGCACCGAGGTTTCGATTGGATCTGTGATCGCCTCCATTGCTGAAGGTGCCGCAGCTGCTGACTCCACCCGCCATGCCGATGCAACACCTGCACCGGCACCAGCTGCAGCCTCCGCACCCGTGGCGGCTCCTACTCCCGCCCCTCCTGCAGTGGCACCAGCACCTACCGCAGGTTTCGCTCCTGTTTCTGCGCCCGCTTCGATCGTGGTGGCCCCTCCAGCCACCGAGACGACGGCGCTCCCTGCGAGTCTTCCTGCGAACGATGGCCGCACCACACGGAAAAAGATGTCCATGCTTCGCCGCAAGATCGCCAATCACCTGGTGAACGCCCAACAAACGGCCGCGATTCTAACGACTTTCAACGAAGTGGACATGACTGCCGTGATGAATCTGCGCAAGTCCGTCCAGGATGATTTCCTCAAGAAACACGGAGTCAAGCTGGGTTTCATGTCCTTCTTTGTCAAAGCTGTGGTTCAAGCACTCAAAGATGTGCCACAGATCAACGCGATGATCGATGGCAACGACATCATCGAAAACCATTTTTATGACGTTGGTGTCGCCATCGGCACGGAAAAAGGTCTCATTGTTCCTGTGCTGCGGGATTGCGACCAGAAAAGCTTCGCCCGAGTGGAACAGGACATCTTGGACTATGCTGCCAAGGCACGCGATGGCAAAATCGCCATGGAAGACCTTCAAGGCGGTGTTTTCACCATTTCCAATGGCGGCGTTTACGGTTCTTTGCTCAGCACCCCGATTCTCAATCCTCCACAAAGTGGCATCCTCGGTATGCACACCATCCAGCAACGCCCCGTCGCGGTGGATGGCAAAGTGGAGATCCGCCCGATGATGTATCTGGCGCTCAGCTATGATCACCGTCTGGTCGATGGCAAAGAAGCGGTGACTTTCCTCATTCGCATCAAGGATTCCCTCGAAAATCCTACGCGTATGCTTTTGGAAATGTGACCACAGTTCATTGCTCCACGGCACTGGAGGAACGATGGATTTCTTGATTCATGAATCCGATGCCGATGATTCCCTGCAAGAGTGATGGGCGAATGCAAAACGAGGCGTTGTTTCCCTCACTTGCTCGTCCTGTCGAGTGAGTGGATTTAGAATGATTGACCTGGTCTCTCCGCCTGAGTATGATTCCCCTACTCCACATGAGTGTGACCCGGACCATCGTTGCCTTGCTCTTGTTTCCCTTCTTGGCTCTAACGGCTGGAGAAGAGAAAACGCAGGACGGCATTGTTGCTGCGGACCCCGCGACCAACGACGCCTCCATCAAAGGCCTGAAAAACGCGCGCGTCATCAGTCTGGCGATTCCTGCGCCGCGAGGGCAGATTCTCGACCGCGAAGGCGAACCATTGGCTCAAAACCGTGTGAGTTATCAAGCGTCGTTGCAATTTCCCCAATTTGAAAACGCGACGCAGGAATATGTCATAGCCTGGGCACGCAAACGCATGGGCGAACTGAAATTGTTACTTCCCAAGTGCGCGGACAAGTCCGATGCCGAGCTATGGTCGCATTACAAGGACCGCCGTTGGTTGCCGCTTTACCTGAGTGGTTTTCTCACCAGCAATGCGGCTGCGGAGTTGGCGAAACAGCTGGGGAAACGCGATGATTTGATTCTGGCGCCAGTGTATTCGCGCTACTATCCCGGCGGTTCCCTGGCGTCTCATCTGATCGGTTACACCGGGAGTGCGGGCAAACTCCCCACTGGTCCGATCAATTTCAACGACCCTCTGTGGGAGCCCACCGAGGGCAAGGCCGGACTGGAAATGCTATACGAAAAGCAGCTCGCGGGCACACCGGGGATGAAGCGCATGCTCTACAACAACGACGGCGTGAAATTGCTGGAAGAAACCGTGCGCCGTCCCGTGGCCGGAGGCAATGTGGTCACCACTCTCAACAAACGCTGGCAGACCCGCGCGGAGTCCGTGCTCAAAGAAGGCTGTCAACGCGGAGCCATGGTGGTGTTGGATGTGACCACGGGGGAAGTGCTGGTGATGGCATCCCGTCCGAGTTTTGATTTGATGGAATTCGTGGGTGGTATCAGCAGCGCACGCTTTAGAGAGCTGAACGAAGACCCAGCGGCACCACTATTTGCGCGCGCCTTTGCCGCTCAGTATCCTCCCGCATCGACTTTCAAGGCGGTCGTGGGACTGGCGGCCATGCAGGCGGGCACGATCGGTGAGGAGACGGCCATTTACGCGCCGGCGTTCCTGGAATTCCCCGGTCACAAGGTGCGCAACGCTTCGGGACGCGAGGAAGGCAGCATTGCCATCAAGTATGCCATGGCTCGTTCGTGCAACACTTGGTTCGCCCAGGTTGGCATCGATACGGGGCCTAACACTTTTCTCGCCATGGCGCGCAAACTGGGCTACGGAGAAAAAACCGGACTGCCGCTGGTGGGCGAGGCGACCGGTCTGATCCCGACCAATGAATGGATGCTCTCGAACCACAAACGCCGTTTCATGAATGGCGACACCGCCAACATGTCGATCGGTCAGGGCGTTTTGCTGGCAACTCCCTTGCAGGTCGCGCAGGGCATGGCGGGCATCGCTCATGGGCAAGCACTGCCCAAACTGCAGTTGATCCGCCAGATACAGGATGGCAAAGGGCGTGTCGTTTCCCAATCGTTGCCGGAAGTGCGAACCAATCTCGGCGTCGCAGAGGAGGCGGTTCTTGCCGTACACAAGGGCATGCGTGATGTGGTCAATTCCGGCTACGGTACCGGTCGTGCGGCGGGCATGAGCTGGACGACCATGTGCGGCAAAACCGGCACCGCACAATGGGGACCGCCATCAAAAAACCAACGTCTCGCCTGGTTCGCCGGGTTTTTCCCCTTTGAGAACCCGCGTTTCGCCTACGCCGTGGTATATGAAGGACGCCCCAATCAAGTCGTAAGCGGTGGCCGGATGGCAGCACCCATGGTGCAAGCGTTTTTCAATCCGCTGCGCAAGGAAATCGAGGAAATCATCTCGCCGCCGAAAAAAGCGCTAGTGGTGGAAGATGTGGCACCACCCGTGATGCCACCAAGCGATTCGATCCGCGCCATTCCGGTGATAGCCGAAGAGGAGAGCGATGGTGTGCCCAAGGCGATTCCCGTCCCTGTCGAAGAAGTTCCCGCCGCCGACAACCCACCCGCCGCTTTAGCGATAGGAAGCCGTGACAACGATCAGCCTGAAATGGCCGAGGGCACGCCCGCGACGGAGGATCAACCGCAAGGAGAGATACGCAGAGCCATTCCTGTGGATGAAAGCGCGGAAGAAACAGGTGACGAGATCGAATACACACCGGAGTAGTTCCGTGGATTTTCTTGACACATGTTTCTTTTTCAACGAATTCTTTTTCAATGAATCGTATTTTTGTAGGATGGGATCGCCCATTGGCGGAGTCTGCGGCGGGATGGCTGTGGGAGCGTCGTGATCAACTCGGCACCATGTGTTTGATGGTTCCCACCGCTCAGGCGGGGCGCAGGCTGCGGGAAGCCGTGGCAGCTCTCGCGGCGCGAGAGCAAAAGGCGCTGCTGGGACTTCGCACCGTGACGCCCGCTTATTTCATCAAAGTGCATGAGCCGGATATGGCTGATGAGTCGATCGAGTTGTTGGCATGGATGGAAATCCTGGAGTCGATCGAAGACTGGTCTCCCTATACCGCGGCATTTCCTCACGAATGGGATCTGAATGACGGAAGGGGGTGGTCCCGCGAGTTGGCACGGTCACTGGTGGAATTGCGCTATCATTTGCAGGAAGCAGGCATGCTGATCCGCGACGCGGCGCGGCGCATGAGTGCGCACGCCGATGCTCCCCGCTGGCAAGCGTTGGCTGTGCTGGAACAACAAGTCGAGGATTTGTTGCGGAAGTGGTCTCTGCGCAGTCGCAGCGCCTGCTTGCAGAACCGGTTAACTGACGACATCGCGCCACATTTGCCTCATGATTGCACGCAGTTGGTGCTGATCGGCGTGACAGAAACCACACCGCTGGTGGCACAATTGTGTCAGCGTTTGCCTACTGCTTCCGCTTTGATCGCAGCGCCATCGGCAGAAGCAGGGGCATTCGATGATCTCGGCTTTCCCGCGGATTCATGGTGCGCGCGCGAACAAGAATTCCCCGGTAGAAATGGCATCGCTGGCCAGGTGCATGTCGTGACCGATGTCCGCCAGCTCGCGGAAAAAGCAGTGGAGTGCATCGGCGTCCGCGGGCATTCCTCGGATCAAGTAATGCTCGCGACCTGTGATCCCTCGCTCGGCCGTCCTCTGGCAGATGCCCTGCAGCGTGCGGGCTGGCCGGTGTTTGATCCCGCTGCCTCGCGGACCGGACTGGACTGGCGAGCTTGGCTAAAGCACTGGCTACGCTGGCTGAATGCGCCAACTCTGGATGTGGTGATGGAAATGGCCGGCTTTCGTGAAACGGAAAACCTCACCGGCGGCCCGGTGTATTCCTGGCTTCACACCTTGGGTTTGTTGCGCGATCAATGCCTGGTCGAGAGCGTTGATGACATCCAGCGCTTCGTCGACTCGGGTGCCCTGAAGCGCGTTGTGGATGCCGAAAAAGTTCAAGCTCTACTCGCGGCCTTGCAGCATCTCCAGCGGTGGCGCGCGGAATTTTTTCAGCAGGGGTGTTGTCCGACCTTGATCCGTTTGATCGAAGGTTGGCAGTCGGATGTGCATGGCTGCGCGGCGGAGGCAATGGACATGATCCCCCTTCTGCAACTGTGGTCACCGTGGGAGCAACGACTCGGTCATGATGCGGCGCTTTGGTTGCAATTGTTTTGCGACCGCCTACCCCCGCCGCCGCTGGAGATGCCTGAAAAGCGCGCACTCGATGTGGAAGGCTGGTTGGAAATCGCCTTTCACCAATCGGCACACCTCTTGATTTGCGGCATGAGCGATCAATTCATTCCCGCCGCCTGCGGAGGAGAACCATGGCTCAACACCTCGAATCGATTGATTCTCGGATTGAATACCGATGCCCGACGCGAGGCTCGCGATGCGTATCTGTATCGTGCGATGATCGAAGCGCATCGCGGTCGCGGGGCGATCGATGTGATTCTCAGCAAATCCCATGACCAGGGAGCCATGATGCTGCCCTCGCGTCTTTTGCTTCGCGCGCACGGTCCGGAGTTGGCCGAGCGAGTGGCTCTGCTATTTGCCGAGTTGCCGCCGGCTGATTCGCAGTTGACTTGGCAGCGGGACTGGCAGTGGCAACCGCGTTTTGTCGAATTACCCCGGGAAAAAGACGGCGCTCGCACGCTATCGGTGACGGCATTGCGGGATTACCTCAATTGCCCCTATCAGTTTTACCTACGCTACGGTCTGCGAATGAACCGGCGCGATGGGGATCGCGGCGAATGGAACCATCGCGATTTCGGCAACCTGTTGCATGAGGTCCTGGAACAATGGGGACGTGATGAGGCGGAACGTGATCTCGCCGATGCAGCGGAATTGACCCGGGTCTGGCATGGTCGTTTGTACCGTCTGTTGCTTCAGCGATATGGCGACACGCCGAACCTGGCCCTGCAAATTCAGATCGCCGCACTGCGACAACGCCTCGAGTGGTTGGCGGAAAAACAGGCGGCGCATCGTGCCGATGGCTGGCGGATTTTGGAAGTCGAAAAGTCATTTGTATTGCCCGGTCCCCTCATGCAGTTGAGTGGCAAGATCGATCGCATTGATATTCACGAGGGTCGAGGCGAATCCATTCTCTGGGATTACAAATCCGGTACTGTTAAGAAGCAAGTCAGCCAGTCGCACCTCATAGGAGTCTCGGCCCGCTCGGTCATTCCTGCTCACCTTGTCGATGATGATCGATTGTTTTGGACCGATGAAAAAGGCAAAACCCAGCGCTGGACCAACCTCCAGCTTCCACTTTACGCCGCAGCCGGATTGACGCCCCAACCTCCGATGGTCGGCTACATCAGAATCGGGGACTCGCGCGATGACGTGGCATTTTCCCCGTGGGAAGGTTTTCATCAGGGCATCGCGGATGCGGCTTCTGCCTGCGCGCATTGGTTGATTGAAAAGATTGATCAGCGGCAATTTTGGCCACCTAACGAAAAAAATTTCACGACTGAAATGGATCTTCTCGCCTGCGGAGATGACCTCGAAGGCATGTGCCTTGAGCCGCTTGGGGCCATCGAATGACAGGCTTGGGGGGATACTCCTTTTCAGCGGGACTCGGCAGTCATTTGCGATCCCAGCTCTTCAAAAAGATCGACCCATGACAACCAGATGGCGCTGTGCAAGGTTGCTGTGCCGTTCGCCTTCATGGTGCGCAGGGTGTCGGGTGATTCATCGGGCCATTGTCCGAGCCACCCGTGAGCGTGTTTTTTGCTGCGGAGCAGAAACTGCCGCAAGTCATCGACGCCGCAGGTGAGGGGAAAGGTTTCTCCAATGACGATGGGTTTTCCCCAGCAAAAGCGCTCGAGCAGCTTGAGTTCTTCGTCCACCTTGCCAGTCTTGGGATACAGGTGGGGCGAAACGAAATCCAAGTGCCGCACTGTGGATTTGTAGGCTTCGGGGAAAGGCAGCATGCCCATGGTGATGAGATGCTCGCGATCCTGTGCGCGGATGGCAGCCACCATTCGCTCTGTCCATTGGCTCATGATCTCCTCGTGCGAGCGCGTTCCCGCATCAAGACTAAGCCTTTGGCAAAATTCGACATCGCCCATCTTCCCCATATACCAGCCCTCCGTGGCCTTGCCCACGGCTGCCGGTTCATTGACAAGATCATAGGCAAAAACCGCAGAGCTTTTCGAGCAGACACGGGCAATGTTTTCCCAGAAGAACGCTTGTGTTTTCCAGCGCTCGGTTTCTTTCATCCCGTCATACCAGGGCATCCGGTCTTTGATGGTGTAGCAAGCCAGTCCGGTAATTTTCAAATACATGCCTGTTTCTTCGGCCAAAACCAGCAGTGCCTTGAGTTGCTCCATAGCCACAACATCGACCTGATCGGGGCCGCGCATGATGCGGGGCATTTCCGGATGGATGCGTATTACGTTGGTGCCCGCCGCTTTCATTTCCATCCATTGCTTTTTAACGGCTGCGGGATCTTGTTTCATGCGCTCTAACAGATTGGCGCACGAGCTGTTCTGTCCCCAGGGAACAAATGCCTTGCCTGATGACAGCAACCGGAACCCCTTTGCATCATCGGCGACCACCACGCGTTCCAGCGCTTGCGCCGGATGCAGCAGAGAGCAAAGGACAACGAGCACCAGCCAGCTCCGCCAAGGGCTCTGAGTGCGAGGTCGGAAAGGATCCGTCATACCCGTCATGATGCGGAATTTTTCCCCCGAAGCAATCCGGAACTGCGGCGAACCAAACCGGACTTCACGAATTTTTCATGGTTCCTTTCTTGCACTTTTAGCGATCCCCGCAATGCTGGTGCGCGTGAAGGAGTTTCTGGAATATTTTTTGCATCTCGATGTCAAATTGGGCGAACTAGTGACTGCCTATCCATTGTGGATCTATGGCATTTTGTTTGCGATCATTTTTTGTGAGACAGGTCTGGTAGTGACGCCCTTTTTGCCCGGCGATTCTTTGCTCTTCGCCGTGGGTGCCACTTCTCACACGACTTCATTAAATTTGTGGTATTGCGCTGGATTGATGTTGGCGGCTGCCATCCTAGGCGACGTCGTGAACTACTGGATCGGCCGTATCGCGGGGAACTGGATGATGAGAACCTTTCCTCGCATCGTGAAAAAGGAATCCATCGAGAAGACGCACCAATTCTTCCAAAAATACGGTGGCAAGACCATCATCATCGCGCGTTTCGTACCCATCGTACGGACCTTTGCCCCCTTCGTGGCGGGCATGGGCCACATGGAGGTCAGAAAATTCATGTCCTTCAATGTCACCGGTGCCATCTTGTGGGTCGGTCTTTTGATTCCCGCTGGTTACTTTTTTGGAGGTATCGACGTGGTAAAGAAGAACTTCGAACTCGTGATCTTCGGCATCATCGGCTTCTCAGTGCTTCCTGTGGTGATCGAGTTTCTCAAACACAAACTTGCCAAGCGCGCGGAGAATTCCTGATTTTCTGATTCTCAACAGATCGCTTTTGCGCTATCGATTTGCCCCACCATGCAAACCACTGTAGGTCTCATCTCTCTCGGCTGCGCCAAAAATCTCATCGACTCGGAAGTGATGATCGGTCACCTCGCCCAAGCCGGCATGGCTCTCACGCCCGATGCCGACCTCGCGGACGTGCTCATCATCAATACCTGCTCGTTCATCGATATGGCGAAAACCGAGTCGGTCAACGCGATTTTCGAAGCGGTCAAAGAACGCGCTGAGAACGAAGAGCGCGCACGCCAGAAGATCATCGTTGCCGGATGTTTGTCCCAGCGTTTTGCCAAAGACCTACCCGGCATCATGCCGGAAGTGGATGCCTTCATCGGTCTTGACCAAATCACCAAGGTGGCGCCCATCATCGAAAATCTTCTGGGCAAGGATAACTCCGCCGAGGTTCAGAAAACCGAGGGCCCCGCGGCCACCGAAGATCCTCGCGATTTTGTCACACTCAAGCCGCAGTATATTCCGGATTACTCGACGCCGCGCATGCGCCTCACGCCGGATCATTTCGCCTACGTCAAAATCGCCGAGGGCTGCAACCACACCTGCACCTTCTGCATCATTCCCCAAATCCGTGGTCGCCATCGCTCGCGCACGCAGGAATCCGTGGTGAACGAAGTGAGAGCCCTTGTCGCGTCCGGGGTGAAGGAAATCAATCTCATCTCGCAGGACACCACCTATTTCGGCATGGACCTGTGGGACGAATCCCGCCCGAAACCCAACTCACCCGTCGATTCCTCGAAGGGCCATTCGCTCGCCACCTTGTTGCGCGAGCTCAATGAAATTCCCGGCGATTTCTGGATCCGCCTGCTTTATACCCACCCGGCGCATTGGAGCGATGAATTGATCGAGACCATTGCGCAGTGCGATAAAGTCGCAAAATACGTTGATATCCCTCTGCAGCACATTTCCGATCGCATGCTCACCGCCATGAAACGCGTGACCAGCGGTGACTACATCCGCGACCTGCTGCGCCGCATGCGTGCCGGCATCCCCAACATCGGCATCCGCACGACTTTCATCGTGGGATTCCCCGGCGAAACGGAAGAAGACTTCCAGGAATTGTTGGATTTCATCGAAGAGTTCCGCTTTGAGCGAGCCGGCGTTTTTTCCTACTCGAAAGAGGAAGGCACACGCGCGAACAAGATGGACGGGCACATCCATCACGCCACCAAGAAATCCCGTTGGAGTCGGGCGATGAAAGCTCTGCAGCGCATTGCCAGCGAGGTCAATCAGGAACAGATCGGCAAGAAGGTCAAAGTACTCGTCGAACAACCGGGTGTCGCCCGTACCGAATGGGATGCGCCGGAAATCGACGGTTCCGTGCATGTGCCCGAAGACATTCCCGTGGGCACCTTCGCCGAGGTCACCATCAAGGATTGGCGCGGTTATGATCTTGTGGCCGCAAGGTGATTTCACCTCATGATCAGTGAGAGCCTGCCGCGAACGGTATTGAGAAACGATTCGCCGCGAGGTCCTCGATTTTTTGCAAGAATCACTTCAATCGATGCTTTACACGATCGTGAGTTTCTGTTGGGCTCTGCTCCTGCACATGAAAAAAACTCTCACTGCATTACCCTTGGCGCTCTTGCTGGGGATCATCGTCTTCTCGAAGCGGCCGTCTGCTGATGCGAACCAAACCGCTGCCGTCAGAGAAAAGAATACGGAAGCCACTTCCTCTTCCTCTCAAAGCAACATCATGCGCGGCATGGAGCGTTCGCTCGCCGCCAAGGGACAGCTTTGGGAGACGATGGAAGAAAATGGCAGGGAGCGTTTCACGGTTTCGATGCCCGTGGACAGCCAGCCATTCCAGCTTGCGTCCACAGCTGCTAGCGGTTCCAAGATCCGCCTGGCACTTTCCACGCGCATGCCGGAAATCGAAGCCACGGTTCTTGACCGCACGACTGACGAGCACGGCACCACTCTTACGAACCTGCGGATTGAGGGTACCCCTGAAGGTGTGATGCACGTCGCGGAAAATCCCGGCGCCGGCTTTTTCCTTGGCCAAATTTTTTACAAAAAACATCCGGTTGCCTACCAGTTCACCAAACAGGACGGCGTCATCACCGCCACCCGTCACCAAATCAGCGACTTGGTTTGCAGTTCGATCAATTTCCAGTCGATGGAATTGCAACAAATGGGAATCCCCGTAGGAAAATCGAAAACGACAACGGCGGCTACGGCCAAGGCGACAACCACCAAGCCTCCCAAGTGCACTCCTACAACCGTCACCGCAATTTCGATCGCGGATGCCCGTATCAACGAGGGCAATGCCGGCACACGTGCCCTCGTCTTCACGGTTAGCCTGAACCGCACGCAGAAAACCGCCGTCACGGTGGATTACGCCACGTCGGATATCACCGCAACGGCTAACACGGATTATATACCTACCAGCGGCACGCTTACCATTCCGAGAGGCAAACGTTCCGCCACGATCACCGTCTTGCTCAAAGGCGATATCGAGTGGGAAGACAATGAAACATTTGCCGTCACGCTATCGAACCCCGTGAATATCATGGTCGCTCGCTCCCAAGCAACAGGACTGATTATCAATGACGAAACTGGTATTCCGCTTTTCAACAGCAATCCTCAGGCTGCTGCGGTTGTCTACCTGGACATGGATGGCGAAACTGTTACCGGAACGCGATGGAATGGCGGCAACAATGGCAACCCCATCGTCGCCGGATCCATGGTCGGAGTGATCACTGAGCAGCAGATGCGCGAACTGTGCATCCGCACAGCCGAGGATTTTGCTCCTTTTGACGTCAACGTTACGACTGATGTGAGAGTATTCAATGCCGCCCCTGTGACCTTGCGCATACGCTGTATCGTCACTCCCTACGTGGCGGCTTTTGATCCATGGGCTGATGGCGCGGGCGGCATCGCTTATTTGAATACGTTTTCCGATGTTCTGGATGACCCGTGCTGGTCGTTCTGGTATCCACAGTCGAGCATTCTCTACACTGCGGACACCAATAGTCACGAAGTGGGACATACCTTGGGATTGCTTCACCACGGCACCAACACTCCCAGGGCCGAATACTACGAAGGCCACGGCACCGGTGAAGTCGGCTGGCAGCCCATCATGGGTGCCGGAGTGCGTAATGTGAGTCAATGGTCACGCGGTGAATATTTTAGCGCCAGCAACCCGACTCAGGACGATCTTAACGTGATTGCGACAAGAAATACTTTCACTTATCGTTTGGATGATCACTCGGACTCCACGGTTGGTGCGACACCTTTGACCGGCACTTTCAACCGCTCCGGAAGTGGCATCATCAGCACGAGGACTGACGTGGATGTTTTCACTTACACAACAACCGGGGGAGCAAACTCGATCTCCGTGCGCGGAGTGGTAGGACAGAACATCGACATCATGCTTGAAGTTCTCAATAGCGACGGAATTGTGATCAACACCGTGAATCCCGACCGCGGAGTGAACGCGATCCTCAATGTCAGCCTACCCACAGGCACGTATTACCTGCGCGTCTCGGGCGTGGGTCGTGGCAATGTGCTCGGCGATGGATACTCCGATTACGGAAGCATCGGCCAATACACCATCACAGGCACAGCTCCCTGAGGATTTCTTTTTTCTCAAACCACGCCCGCACAACCGTGCGCGCGTGGTTTTTTTGTAGGTGATTTTCTCGCGAAGCATCACATCAATGCGTGGCTGCACCCGCACTCCGCGATAAATCATGATAGCATTGGAGGATCTTTCAGAAGCATCATCGTATGGAAGGTTTCATATGATCAAAATCCTTGATTTGATGATCAAAAAACACCTGAATTTGAGGAAAATCCCTTGCTCTTTCAAGAGCTTTTTGGGACAATCCGACAGCTCATGTCTGATCCTATTACTCCTGCGGAAAATACTCCTCCCGGCGTCGACGCCAATCAACAGTACGGTGCTGCCCAAATCGATAAGTTGGAGGGATTGGAAGCCGTTCGCAAACGCCCCGGCATGTACATTGGCGATCCCGATGAACGCGGTTTGCATCACTGCGTATTCGAGGTTTTGGATAATTCGATCGATGAACACCTCGCCGGCTATTGCCAGCGGATCAAGGTAACGATCCACATCGATGGCTCGATTTCCATCAGCGACAACGGCCGCGGCATTCCGGTGGACATCCACCCGAAATTCGGCATTCCCGCCGTCGAGCTGGTGCTCACGAATCTCCACGCCGGTGGCAAGTTCGGTCAAGGCGCTTACAAGTATTCCGGCGGTCTGCACGGCGTGGGAGCGAAGTGCGTCAATGCTCTATCCGATTGGTTCAAAGCGGAAGTCCGACGCGACGGCAAGGTTCATATGATCGCCTTCGAGCGTGGCAAGACCACTTCACCGCTGGCAGTGATCGGTGAGGCTCCCATCGATCAAACCGGAACGACAATCACTTTCTTCCCCGACGCAACCATCTTCGTCGATACCATCATCTTCAATTTCGAGCGCCTCTCGACGCGTTTGCGCGAGCTCGCTTTCCTCAACCCCGGCCTCACGATCGATCTCGAGGACGAGCGCCCAGAGTCGGCGAAAAAGACCACGTTTTACTACGCGCAGGGCATCGTCGAGTTCGTTACGCAGCTCGGCGAAAACAAGCCGATCATTCACGAAAAACCCATCGCCCTGTCTGGTAAACGTCAGGTGGAAATCGATTACGATGGCAAGATCACCCAGGACGATGTGTTTGCCGATGTAGTGTTCCAATACAACGACTCCTACACCGACCAGATTCTCTGCTTTGCCAACTCCATTCCCAACCCCGATGGTGGCACACACTTGACCGGTTTCCGCACCGCGTTGACCCGTGCGATCAATCAATTTGCGAAGGCCAACAAAATCCTCAAGGACAAAGATCCCTCGCTCAGCGGCGACGACGTGCGTGAAGGCCTTGTCTGTGTGATCTCGGTGAAGATGCCGAATCCACGGTTCAACTCGCAAACGAAAGCGAAGCTGGTGAATGCCGAAATCGAAGGCGTCGTCTCCTCGATCTCCTACGAGGGCCTCATGAGCTACTTCGAGGAAAATCCCGCACTCGCGAAAAAGATCATCGAAAAGTCGGTCAACGCCGCGCGCGCACGTGAGGCCGCACGCAAGGCCCGAGAAACGGTGCGTAAGTCCGCCCTCTCCGGCGGCGGTCTGCCCGGCAAGCTCGCCGACTGCTCGGAGCGCGATCCGTCGAAATCCGAGCTCTACATTGTCGAGGGTGACTCCGCAGGTGGCTCGGCCAAACAAGGCCGTGATCGACGCACGCAGGCGATCCTGCCACTGCGCGGTAAGCTGATCAACGTCGAGAAATCCCGACTTCACCGCGCGCTGCAAAACAAAGAGATCCAATCCATGATTACCGCCATCGGCGCGGGCATCGGCGATGGTGAGATGGAAGGCGCGTTCAACGTCGAAAAAATCCGTTATCACAAGATCATCATCATGACCGACGCCGACGTCGACGGCTCGCACATCCGCACCTTGTTGCTGACCTTCTTCTGCCGCCACATGCCGGAGCTGGTCAAACGCGGTCACCTCTACATCGCTCAACCACCACTTTATTTGGTCACTCGTAAAAAACGAGCCGAGTATGTGCAGGACGACAACGAACTGAACAAAATCCTCATCGACCTCGGAGCCGGTGATGTTTCGCTGCACTCCATTGCCAACGATGCCCTGCTCAGCGCCGATGAACTGCGCATGGTGCTGGAAAACATCGCGCAATTGACGCGCTACGCCGATTCCATCCAGCGCAGCGGCGGCAACTTCGCCGATTACCTCGCCGCCGGCCAAGGCACTACACTCCCCGCCTACATGGTGCGCGTGCGCCAGGGCAATGAGGAGAAAATCCACTACTTCACCAACGATGAAAGCCTGCGTGCCTTCGCGGCGGAAAACCGCGACCTGCGCCTCTTCGGCGAGACGCTCACAGAAGAAGAGCTCGCTGCGAATACCAATCAAATCTCCCGCCGCGCCGTGTTGAAGGAACTCCATGAATCCCATGCCATCGACAAACTCATGATCAAGCTGCGCGAAAAAGGCCTCGATACCTCGAACTTCTTCTCGCCCGACAAACCGATCTTCGAACTCATCGAAGGCGAAGGTGACAAAAAAACCGTCACTCCGATTTTCGCCATCACCGATGTGTTGGAAAAAGTGTTAGAAATCGGTCGCCGCGGCATGCAGATCAAACGATTCAAAGGTCTCGGTGAGATGAACGCCAAGGAGCTCTTCGAAACCACGATGGATCCCACCAAACGTCAGTTCCTCCGCGTCCGCCTCGATGAAGACAACGCTGTCGAAGCCGACAAGATGTTCGACGTCCTCATGGGCGACATCGTCGAGCCCAGAAAACGTTTCATCGAAGACAACGCGCTCAACGTGCGCAATCTTGATGTGTGATTTTTCCAATCCGTCTGATCCGTCATATCCGACCTATCCGTTTCACTTATCTCTTTTATGTCCGACCACATCAAACCAATCTCCGTCGCCGAGGAACTCTCGACCTCCTTCCTCGACTATTCGATGTCTGTGATCATTTCCCGCGCGCTTCCCGATGTGCGCGATGGATTGAAGCCTTCGCAGCGACGCATTCTTTTCGCCATGCGCGAGTTGAATCTGGCCCCGGGCAAGCAGCACATCAAGTGCGCGAAGATTTGCGGTGACACCTCGGGTAACTACCACCCGCATGGTGAAGCGGTGATTTACCCCACGCTGGTGAACATGGGCCAGCATTGGACGATGCGGGAAACACTCATCGATGGCCAGGGCAACTTCGGTTCGGTGGAAGGCGACCCTCCTGCCGCGATGCGATACACGGAAGCGCGCCTCACCCACCTCGGCATGGCGATGATGGAGGACCTGGAAAAGGAAACCGTCGATTTCGTGCCGAACTACGACGAGCGACTCACCGAGCCAACGGTTCTGCCCGCCGCGTTTCCGAATTTGTTGGTCAATGGCGGTACCGGCATCGCCGTGGGCATGGCGACCAACCTCGCGCCGCACAACCTGCGCGAGATCGTCGATGCAATTTGCGCGCAGATCGACAAGCCGGACATCACCTTGCCGGAACTCATGCAATACGTCAAAGGCCCCGACTTCGCCGGCAAGTGCGAGATCCGCGGCCTCAAGGGCATCGAAGAATACATGCGCACGGGCCGCGGATCGGTGCGTTTGCGCGGTCGCATCGAGATCGATGAACAGGAAGGCGGCAAGAGCATTCTCACGATCCGCGAAGTGCCGCACGGCGTCAACCGTGCCACCCTGCAAGAACGGATCGCCGAACTGGTGAATGAAAAAATCCTCACCGGCATCTCCAGCATGCGCGACCTTTCGGATGAAGAAACACGCATCGAGATCGAGCTGAAGCGCGATGCTCGCCCGCAGGTTGTCGCCAACCAAATTTTCAAGCTCACCAGCATGGATACTTCCTACAGCATCAACATGCTGGCCATCCATGAGAAGCGCCCGAAGATGCTCACGCTCAAGGACGCGATCGATTGCTACATCGAGCACCGTCGTGAAGTCGTTGTGCGCCGCACGAAATATCTTTTGCGCAAAGCCGAAGACCGAGCCGAAAACCTTGAGGCCTACCTACTCGCACTCGGTCACCTCGACGACTTCATCCACATCATCCGCTCGTCGAAAAACCGCGACGAGGCACGCGAACGCCTCGCTTCCTACACCTTTCCTGTCAAGACCGCAGAAAGCCTTGGCATTCTCATCCGCTCTCAGGCCTCGGTCCAGGGCGACACCTATGTTTTCTCCGAGCGCCAGGTCAATGCCATCCTCGAACTCCGCCTCTATCAACTAACCGGCATGGAGCGCGACAAGATCAAGGGCGAATACGACAGCGTTCTCGCCGAGATTATCGACTTCATGGACATCATCGCCCGTGAGATCCGCGTTCTCACCATCATCAAGGACGAGCTCCGCGCGATTGGAGAAAAATATGGTACACCCCGCCGCTGCCCCATCCTTCCCGACGAAGGCGAGATCGCCATCGAGGACCTCATCGCCAATGACTCGATGATCGTCACGCTCACACACCGTGGCTACATCAAGCGCACACCTGCCAGCGAGTTCCGCGTGCAGGCGCGCGGCGGCAAAGGACTGCGCGGCATGGAAACCCGCACCTCCGGCGATCAGGAAGACGATTTCATCGAACACCTCTTCTCCACCCAGGCGCACGACTACCTGATGTTCTTCACCAACACCGGTCGTGTCTACGTCGAGCGCGTCTATGACATCCCCGAAGGTTCACGCGCCGCAAAAGGCCGCGGCATCCGCAACGTGCTCAACCTCCAGCCCGAGGAAAAAATCGCCGCGCTGCTGCGTCTCGAACGCGTCACCGACGAAAACAACAACGACATCACCTTCCGCGATGAAGCCGGCTTCATCCTCTTCGCCACGAAAGTCGGTCTGGTGAAAAAAACGCCGCTCAACGATTACCGCAACTATCGCAAGGCTGGTCTCAATGCGATCAATCTCGAAGAAGGCGATGAGCTCATCGGCGTGCGCCTCACCAGCGGCAACGATGAGGTCATCCTCGTCACCCGCCACGGCATCAGCATCCGTTTCCATGAAGAACAAGCCCGCAGCATGGGTCGCACGGCGACAGGTGTCTGGGGCATTCGTCCCGAAGAAGGCGATCACGTGGTCAGTCTCGCGCTCGTCACGCCCGGCAGTACCTTGCTTGTGGCGGCAGAAAACGGTCTCGGCAAACGCACCGCCTTCGAGGAATACCGCCTGCAATCGCGCGGCGGCAAAGGCATTATCACCATGAAAGTCACCGAAAAAACCGGCAACGTCGTCGGTGCGGTGACCGTGGAAGAGCAGGACGAGCTCATGCTCATGACCAACAGCGGTCTCAGCATCCGCATCAAGGTCAACTCTATCCGCGAAACCGGAAGAAACGCCCAGGGCGTGAAACTCCTCACGATGAAAGAAGGCGAATTCCTCCAAGACATCGCCAAAGTCATCCCCGATGGCGAGGACAGTGGCAGTGATGCCGCCGAACAAACTTCATCCGATGAAGAGCTTTCTAACGAAGAAATCAACACCAACGAGGAAGAATAAAACGCGCTCCGCTAGCGCAAGCGTTGCATGAGATCGCTGCGGAGTTGGGGGAGGCTGGCGCCGAGTTGCGCCAGCTCCACAAAGGCTTCACCACGATCGCGGCCCACACCCTCGATGCGGGCGAGCTCGCGTTCGAAGTGGCGCAGGGCTCTGAGACTGGCGCCTTCGTCGCTCAGATGACGCAGGGCGCGACTGAGAAGATCGTGCATTTCCTCGTGCGGGTGTTCCGGTTCGCACACTTGCTCGATAAGTCCGCAACAGTAGCCTGCCAGCATCATGGTGTGATAATCACGGCGCAAGCCTTCGCGGTAATCGATCACATGGCACTCGCGCAAGTGATGCAATTTCCCGCGCTTCGCGGCCTGCCAGGAAAACTCGGCGGCGAAAAAAAGATCGAGCTTTCCCGCAAACGGGCTGTGGGGATTCCGCGCACCTTTCGCCACGGTATCAATGATCCCCTGCTCCGCCGTGGACCAGCGCACGATCAGACTGGTCTCCGTCAATTTCGTGAGCCGTAAAATGATGCCCTGTGCCGTATCTGCCACGTTTGCTCGATGCGCTGCTCACGCTTTTTTCTTCGCGTAGTCGCGGAGGTATTGGACGCAGCCGGTGATGTCGGGCACGTTGTTGTCCCAGTTGTGTTCGTATTCGATGGTGACGTTGCCTTTGAAACCATGCTTGCGCACTTCATCGAGGATGGCGCCGAGGTCGATGATGCCTTTGCCGAAAATCTCATCGTGCGTGGGACCAGTGATGCTGGTGCGGTCCTTCATGTGGAAGGCATGCACTCGCGGCGCGATTTTTTTGATGACATCGAGAGGATTGAGACCTGATGAGGCCCAGTGACCAAGATCCGCACAGAAGCCAAGGTTGGCGTGGCGACCTTCGATGGCTTTCATGATGGTATCCGGATTCCACAGGGCTGTGGGTTTAGGGTGATTATGGAAGCAGACCTTGATATCGTATTCCTTGGCAAGTTTTTCCAGCACATCAATGGAGCCGAGGGACTCCGTGCTCACACCGTAGAGGCCGAGTGTTTTGGCGAATTCAAACACCTTGCGTGCCTGTTCTTCGTTGTTGGGAATGGCCACCACGCCGTAGTTCACGATCTCGATCTTATGCTTCTTCGCATGATTCTGCATGGCGGTGATCATCTCCGCCGACATGTCGTGACCGACTTTCACATTCTTGTGTTCGGGGCTGAGAATTTGTCCGGCGAAAATCTCCACTCCCTGCGCACCGGCTTGGGCGGATTTTTCGATCGCTTCAAACAGGCTGAATTTTTTCAACGACCAGCACTGCACCGAGATGGTGAATCCGGCTTCCGTGACAATGGCGGAATCGAGTGCCTTGGCCCACGAGCGTGTGGTGGCGGCGACGGCAGCGGCGGGGAGCAGCGCGAGAAGATGACGACGGTTCATATGCGTTGGCAACACCATGTCACAGGGAACGCACAGTGCGAGCAAAAAATGCGGATGCGATCGATGACATCCGAGTTTCTCAAGGCGACAGTTGTTGGCGGAATTCCAAGAGCGCTTTTTGCACGCGGGGATCTTGCAGTGCTTGTTCGAGTTGGGGATCGCGCAGGATTTCACCGTAGCGTTTTTGTTCTAACAACTTGCGCCATTTGGGATCGGCGAACCACGATGAATCCAATGCCTGTGGATCGGAAACAGGAGTAGCACGCGGAATGGATGAGCCACGCGAAAAGGAAATCCACTGCGCCAGAGTCAGTCGCAGGGGATCGGTGATCGGATCGATGCGCTGCAACCACTCAGGGGGAATGGAGCGGTCGATGACATCCTTCCACAACACGCTGATAGACCGGGTGGCAGGATCTTCCACTTGCCGCAGGGTTCCCAGATGACGGATGAGCAGCGCGGCAATAAGACACAGAAGAGCGGTGGGAATCAGGCTCAAGCAAGCGGTCATCCATTTTCCCGAGGATGATTCCGGCTTTCCAGTCAGGAATTGCAGCGGAGATGAGAGAAATTGATAGGCTTTCCGCAGTGCTAGGAATGTGATGATGCCGGCGACCGTGGGAATCACATAGGGAAGCCAGGCCGGAGGGTGGGGAAACCAGGTAATGCCCGATGCGGGTGCGAGCATCCATACCCGGTAAGCGACCCAGATCGCACACGTGAGCATCGAGGTATGGATGATGAGTCGGAATACACCGCGCAGCATCGCGATTACGGCACAAACCGCCGCGATGCCCACCACGATGGCACCGAGGCTTACGTATGGGTGGGACATCAGATCATCGAACATGAAGGTCAGTGATTGATCGCGCGTTGGCGCAGGAAATGATCCGTGAGAACCAGGATTGCCATGGCCTCGACAATGGGAACGGCACGCGGCAACACGCAAGCATCGTGACGACCCTTGCCCTGAAGCTCGGTGTTTTGTCCATCACTGGTCACGGTTTGCTGGTTGGTCATGATCGTTGCCGTGGGTTTGAAGGCGACGCGGAACACGATGGATTCGCCATTGCTGATGCCGCCCTGGATCCCTCCGGAGCGGTTGCTGGTGGTGCGCACGGCGTCACCTTCCATCACAAAGGGGTCATTGTGATCGCGACCGGTGAGCAGAGTCCCGGCAAAACCGGAACCGATTTCAAATCCCTTGGTCGCGGGAATGGAAAGCATGGCTTTCGCGAGATCCGCTTCGAGTTTGTCAAAGATCGGTTCTCCCAAGCCCGGCGGACAATTGCGGATCACGCATTCGATCACACCGCCCACGGAGTTGCCCTGGCCACGGATCGCTTTGATGTGCTCGATCATCGGCTCGACCATCGCCGGATCACCGGTGCGCACGATATTGCCTTCGATCGTGGCCGCGTCAACAGTCGCGGGGTCGACTGTTGCCTCGAGGTGTTGGATGGATTTCACCCAAGCCAAAATTTCGATTTGGGGAATGTGGGCGCGCAATACTTCCATGGCGATGGCAGCGGCAGCGACGCGTCCAATCGTTTCGCGCGCCGAGGCACGACCACCACCCGAAAGGGCGCGGATGCCGTATTTGGCATCATATGTGTAATCGGCGTGAGAAGGGCGATATTTCAGCGCCATTTCATCGTAAGCGCCGGGCCTTTGGTCGGTGTTTTTCACGGAAATCGCGATCGGCGTTCCCAATGTTAGGTCATCCTGAATGCCGGACAAAATTTCCGCGGTGTCCGCTTCTTTGCGCGGCGTCACGATTTCCGATTGTCCGGGCCGACGCCGATCCAGAGCTGCTTGGATCGTGGCTTGCGTGATGGGGATCCGTGGCGGGCATCCATCCACAATCACACCCACAGCGCCGCCGTGGGATTCGCCGAAAGTATGAATGCGGAAAGCATGACCGAAGGTGGATGACATGCGGCAACTCTAGCGCGCTTGTGCGCATTCGCCAAGAGCAGAGATTGCTTGCCGGCAAAGACTTCCGCGGACGCGGAAGTCATGGTTTTAGAGCGAACTCTTTCGGGTTTTTCGAGATGATGAATGCGGTGACTTCGGCAATTTGCTTGGGTGTGAGCATTTGATCCCATGCTTGCATTTTGGCGCCATTGAGACCTTTGGCATCAGCGGGCGAGCCCTTGTTGATGATCTTGAAAATGTCCATGGGCTTGCCGCCGTATTCCCATAGGCCATCATTGAGCGGGCGACCGGGGAGTGGGATCTTCTGCTCTCCTGCGATCATGACCGCACTGAGATCCGCCCCGTGGCAGGCGATGCAATTGGTAGTGAAAATCGCCTCCCCGTTTGCCACAATGCTCGCATCCGTGGCCCAGGTATGAATCAGGGTTTCATCATTCAGGCTGGCGAGTGTTGCTTCCAACTCTTGCGCCTTTTTCTCATATACCTCTTTCATTTCCGACACCACAATCTCACGTCCGCTGCGCAAGTGGTGCAGTTGGTAGTAACAAAACCAGTAAATGACAAACCAGAGGATCGCGCCGTAAAAGGTAAACAACCACCAGTTCGGCAGTTTTTGATCGTATTCCTGGATGCCGTCAAATTCGTGTTCGCGCAGGATGACTTCTCCTTCGTTTTTGGCGAAATGACCGCGTTTCGGTTCGGAGTCTTGAGTGGACATGTTCGTTTAGCGTGTGGATGAATGGGATGAGTGGGGTGGTTCCGGGGAATCCAGAGGCAGTGCGGCCAGATGGTCGCGGTTTTTTTCCGCCAATCGCAGGGCGCGAATGGTGGCGATGACAAATACGCCGAAAAAAATGAGGAAAGAAACAATAGGAATGATACTGATCCAATCTTCGAGTATGACTCTGCGGAACATGGCGGAACTTAGTGAGGTTTGATAACAGCGGCGGGTGGTTCCACAGGCATCGCTGCCTTGCGGTAGGAATCGGGATCAAGCGGCGTGGTCTTGATGCCGCCTTCCGGTGAAACCTCGCGATAGGCACCGAGCTTCTGCATGTAGGAAATGAGTGCCACGACCTTTTGATCGGCCAGGTAGTTGCGCAACTCATCCCCCTTGAGCTCGGGCTTGGCTTCGAGATAAACGCCTCCTTGCACCAGGTTGGTGGCGATTTCCATGGCCTGTTCGCGCGCCCGTTGGTCGATCTCATCCTTGGTCATCGCGGGCCAAGGCACACCGATTTTCTGCTGCACGGCGATTTTTTTGGGTAAGGCCTTGAAGTCGGTTTTGCTTTCGAACAACCAGGGGTAATTCGGCATATTCGAACCGTCCGATGTCTGGCGCGGGTTGAGGAAGTGGTTATAATGCCAGATGTTATCGCGTTTGCCGATGCGCATGTGTTTCGCACCTTGTGCCACGGTTCCACCTTCGCGGGCGAGATCGGGGCCGGTGCGTTTGGAGCCCCATTGGTAGGGGTGGTCATAGATCGATTCACCGAGGTGGGAGAAATCATCGACCACACCGGTGCGGCCGTAGCGCATGACATCGGATTTCAACGTGCGGATCATTTGCGAATGACAGTTGTAGCAGCCTTCGCTAACATAGATGTCGCGTCCCGCCAGTTCCAGCGGTGTGTAGAGTTCCTGCAATCGACCTTCAATATTCTTATCGCGGTTTACGAGTAGTGAGGGAATGATCTGCAGTGCGCCGCCAATGGCCACGGATACAAACACCAGCAAGGTGAAGGGAAGATAGTTCTCGATCAAGCGCTCGTGCCAGTTCGCCCAGATCTGGCTATTGGCGCGGAAGGTTCTCACCGCTTTGACCGCCAGAAGGATGGCCGCCACCAAGGCTCCCAAATTGGCATGAGCTGGCAGGAAGAACCACAGGCATACCAGAATGATACCCATGAATATGTAGGCCAGCGGATCGTTCGCCAGCGACTCACCCCATTTCATGAAATCCTTTTTCTCGCGTGGCAGTGTCGCCACTTCCACGGATTCATTCACCGCCGCACCCGAGCGGGCCGTCATGAAAATGTTCACGCCGCAGAGCACGAAGCCGACCAGATAGAGCAGGCCGCCGAATGAGCGGAGTGCGTATTCCACATGAATCGACTGCAGCGTCTCCACAAACTCGCGCTTCAAGGTCGTGCCGCCCGGGGCCACTTCATTGAGCATCAAGGCTTGGGAGATGCCCGCAGTCCACATCGCCGCAACGTAGATCAGGATGCCGACCAGTCCGATCCAGAAATGCATGTTGGCCAAACTGGTCGACCAGAGCTTCGTTTTCCACAGACGGGGAGCCAGCCAGTAAAACAAGGCGGCCGCCATGAAACCGTTCCAACCCAAGGCACCCGAATGCACGTGACCAATGGTCCAATCGGTGTAGTGGGAAATCGCATTCACCGCGCTAATCGATAACAGCGGCCCTTCAAAGGTAGCCATGCCGTAAAAGGTGATGCCTGCCACGAAAAACTTGATCACCGGATCCGTGCGCAGCTTGGCCCAGGCACCGCGCAACGTCAGCAAGCCGTTCAACATGCCGCCCCATGAGGGAGCCCACAGCATCAGCGAGAACAGCATGCCCAGTTTCTGCAGCCAAGCGGGCAGATCGGTATTGAGCAAGTGGTGCGGTCCTGCCCAGATGTAGATGAATACCAAGGACCAGAAGTGCACGATGGACAACCGGTATGAGTAGACCGGTCGATTCGCCGCTTTCGGCAGAAAGTAGTACATGATCCCGAGAATCGGAGTCGTAAGGAAAAACGCGACGGCATTGTGACCGTACCACCATTGCACCAATCCATCCTGCAAGCCCCCGAAAATCGGATAGGAATGGATCCACGACGTGGGGATGGAAAGGTGGTTCACGATGTACAGCATCGCGATGGTGATGATCGTTGCGATGTAGAACCACAGCGCCACATAGAGGCTGGGTTCATTGCGCTTGGCGATGGTGAGGAAAAAGTTGATCGCAAACACCACCCAGATCAGTGCCACGGCGATATTGATGGGCCAGATCAGTTCGGCGTATTCCTTGCCGCGTGTCAGACCGGCGGGCAGCGTGATGGCGGCCGCCACGATGATCGTTTGCCAGCCCCAGAAATGCAGTCGCGAAAGGAAATCCGAGCCCATGCGCACCTTGCACAGCCGCTGCGTCGAGTAATACACTCCGGCAAACATCATATTGCCCACAAAAGCGAAGATCACGGCATTGGTATGCAGGGGCCGCAGGCGACCGAAGGTCAGATACGAAAGGCCCTCGCCCTTGAATAGGCCAAAGCTGATCGCTTCGAGGAACTTACCGTTCATCTGCCACCACGAGAGCTGGGTGGCGATGATGACTCCAACCAACATCCCGACAATGCCCCAGACGATGGAGGCAATCATGAACTGTCGGACGGAAGTGTCGTCGTAGGTAATGGTGGTGTTTGTTTTTACTAGGTTCATCGTGGTAGAGCTTATGGGTCAGTGAGAAGACTTGTTTTCCAATGGAAGAAGGGAGTCACGTTCTGGCGATGATCGGCGCGAGGCACGCAGTTGGCCTAAAAAGCAGAGGATGAAAATTCCACCCAAGCAGGCGCTGATCAGGATGGTTAGAGCGAGAACATTCATGGTTGACGTGGTTGATTGAACAAGATCGGCGCATTCATGTCTCAGCATCAACGCTGATTGTGTCCGCAAATTTTTTCATTCGACCTTGCTGCGGCGTAAACCGCATTGAAACCATTCCAGATAGACATCGGCAATGATCGGGGAAAGACATCGCGCGTCGAACCGAGAGGCATTCAAATGCATGTGGCAGCGCTGGTGAAACGAAGTCAGCGAAACATGGAAAGCACCATCGATGTGTTCGGTGGCCGTTGCGGCGTGAATCGAATCAAAAACAACGTGACCTTGACGAGCCAGCGCCTTGATGACTTTGCGCAAACCACAAGGCCCCGTGGGCGGGCATTTTTCGCAAGACTGATCCACACCGAGAAGTTTGCGTTGTGTGGCATCGCCTGCGATCGAATCAAGCAGCGCTGCTTGGACGGCCATCCAATGTCCGCGCGCTTCATCATCATACTCGTTCAAATAATGCGCCAAAGCGCGGGGGAGGTCTGGGAACGATTCGGCGCCATGGATTACAATCACGCGTGGGTGCCCCGTCAAATCGGGCTTTCCATCCAACAGCCAGTGATGGAACTCAGACAGTGCGCTGGGGTGAGACATGGTGGAAAAATGCGGGAAATCGGCTGCTTCCTGCTCCGCGCAGGTTCTCGAAGATTGCGCGTATTTTCGCAAGTTGTCTTCTCCTTCCCCATTCCGCTCTTGCGACTCCTCCTATGCTCGATCACCATCATGCTCATGAATCGCTGCACGCTTTCCTCGTTGCTCTTCCTTAGCATGATTTTTTTCGCCAATGCTGCTGATACCACTAGGGATGAGTATATCATTCTCACTTGGAAAAAAACCAAAGCGCAACCGTCATGGAATGGAGTGATTGAGGCTTTGATAAAAAAACACCGGGCCACGGTTGTGGTGTGTGATCAGGATCTGCGCGATTCTCTTCCCGTCTTGCAAAAACATCATCCTCGTTACGTGGCGGTGGTCGGGAGCCACGAACAAGTCGGCGGCCGTTTCATCAATGGCTTTCATCAGTTGATGAGACAAATCGACGAGGACCCCTACACCGATGCGCGTTGGGGTGTGATCACCGGCCGCAAAGCCGAAGATGCCATGAAGATCGTCAATGAAGTGAAACCATTGGAAATCCGCCACACGGTTTCCGGCACGCGCATTGCCACCAGGATGTGCGAGGAAGCCGAGTGCTTTGATGAGCTTTTGCCTCGCGGACACTCGCTGAAAAAAGCCAATGAGACCGAAAAAGAAATTCCGCTTGATGACGCCGATAGCATTGCCGAGCTGGCGACGGCATTTTCCCATCCATCCACCCAGCTCATCATCACTTCCGGTCATGCGACCACCCGCGACTGGCAGCCAGGATTCCGCTACAAGAACGGCTCATTTCATTCGCGCGATGGCGTAATTTACGGTCGTGATTTACAAGGGAAAGAACACAGCGTGCAGCAGGACACCCCCAAGGTTTATCTGCCCTGCGGCAATTGTCTGATGGGATTGATCGATGGAGCCGATGCCATGGCGCTAGCGTGGATGCACAGCGCGGGAGTGCGGCAGATGGCAGGATATGTAGAGCCCACTTGGTATGGTTACATGGGCTGGGGGTTGATCGACTATTTTGTCGAACAACCCGGTCGTTACACATTCGCTGAGGCTTTTCTCGCAAATCAAATGGCTCTGGTACATCGGTTGGAAACCGTGTCAAACCTCACACCAATGGATCGCAAAGGCCTGCTTTTCGATCGGGACATGGTGGCTTTTTATGGCGATCCCGCATGGTCAGCCACCATGGCTGCGCGCTCTCTTCCCTTTTCACAAATTCTCACACAGACCGAAAAGAGTATCGTGATCGAGATCCTACCGCTCGAGGGTGAAAAAAGCTACGAAGCCGTCGACACCAACGGCTCCCAGCGCGGTGGCCGACCCTTTATCGCTTTCCTGTCCAAACGCATCAATCCCTCGACCTTTCACATCAAGGATGGTGCCGATGCTTTGTTGGGCGATGACTTCGTTCTCGTTCCGCGGCCTGCTGCCGGAAGCCCAGCAAGGCCAATTCGTGTCGAGTGGATCTTGCGGTAGCAAGCAACTTGATCTGCAGACTTCGTGAATCGATACACGAGTTTCAATCGAAGCGAACCGTCTTAGTCAGAGCAATCCGATCCGATGAGCCGCCGATGCGGATTTCGTATTCTCCCACATCCCTGACAAATTGCTTTTGTGCATCGTTCCAGAAACCCAGCTTTTCACGGTCAAGCATCAATTTGACCACCTTGCTCTCGCCGGCTTTTAGACTCATTCGTTGAAAGCCCAGCAAGCGCATCACAGGGCGAACATCTGACACCGCAGGACTTTTTACGTAGAGTTGAATCACTTCATCGCCATCACGCCCACCATCGTTGAGGAGCTCGAAACGGATCTCTCCCGAAGCCGCGTTAACGTGGAGATCGCGATAGGCAAAAGTCGTGTAACTCACTCCATGACCGAATGCATAAAGCGGCTTGCCACGCAGATGCATGTATGTGAAGCCTTTGCTGATGTCGTATTCCTCTTGAGCAGGAACCTGGTCCTCGTGAGCGTAAACTGTATGAGGCAACCGCCCGGCGGGATTGACCATTCCGAACAACACATCCGCGATTGCATGCCCCTGTTCTTCACCGCCCCACCAAGCTTGCAGCATGGCTGGTGCTTTTTCTTTCAGCCTCGGCACGGTTAGTGGACCGGCGGACATCTGCACAATGATGGTGCGCGGGTTGGCGGCGATGACCTGCAAGGCCAGCTCCTCTTGTTTTCCGGTAAGCCCTAGAGTTTCGCGGTCATGGCCCTCCTGCTCTACTCGTTCATCGGTGCCCAAACAAACGATCGCCACGTCGGCCTCGCGTGCCAGTGCCACGGCGTCAGCCACTCGGTCAGATCCGTTGTATGTCAGGCACCGGACCGATTCCAATTCAAACGACTTCTCCTCCACACCATGCAGTTCGAGGCAATCGAAATGACCATCCATCCCAGAGCTCGACAAGTTTTTACCCGTCAATCTACAAGAGAATACGAGTTCGCCTTGTTCTAACAAAACGTCATCAAAGCGGGCCACTTCTCCGTAGGCTTCCGAATCCCTGTAGAAATCGATCTCCTCACCCATCGATTGGCCATTGACCGAGAATTGAAAACGTCCCCGACTCGGGAAAAACTTTCCGAATAGGCGCAAGGAATATCGACCCGGCCTGACAACGGGGATACGGAAGCTGATGATGTCGCCACTTCTTTCCGCGAGAAACTTCACGCTGGCACCTCCACGGAATCCCGCCTCGCGATCCACCCGGATCGACGGGCCAGCATCTCCGAGCACCTCGCAGCCTTTGAGATGATCCACCCGGACCCTCTCGCCCAACCGATGTTGTAAACCGTCCAATGCTGAAACCATGGAACCGGTCACGCCGTTATAGTTGTTCAGCACCACCCGATCCGCCAACGGTCCTAACACAGCCACGCGCCGGATGGAAGTTGAGTCGAGCGGCAACAAGCCATTTTTATTTTCTAACAAAACGATGCTCTGTTGTGATGTCCTCAGAGACATCTTTCTGTGTTCTGGTGAGCCCACAACGTGAGGGGATATCTTGCTGAAGGGAACTCGGGAAAAATCATCAAATTCGCCGAGACGGAATCGCACCATCATCACACGGCGAACAGCGTCATTCAGACGGTCTTCACTCAGCTTTCCTTGTTTGACCGCCTGCGGAATGTATCGTGCGTATTCCTTGTCGGAGAAATCGCAGCCCGCCATTACCGAGCGGGCCACCGCATCCACATAATCCATGGCGCCTTTGCCATGGCCATTGACCATGGTCTTGACTCCGCCCAGATCGGAGACCACAAATCCCTCATGCCTCCATTCCTCTTTCAGCACCTTCGTCAACAGCCACTGATTGATATTGTTCGGCGTACCGTTGATGGCATTGTAACTCGCCATCAACGACTGCGCCTTGGCCTCGACGACGGCATCGCGAAAATGGGGTAGCCAATACTCGCGTAACATCCGCTCGCCCACTTTTGCATCCAGTGCCGTGCGACCATGCTCCACGTTATTGACAGCATAATGTTTCAACGTCGCTGCCACCTTTAGATAACGAGGATCATTCCCCTGCAAACCTCGCACATAAGCCACAGCCATGCGCCCGGTGAGATACGGATCTTCGCCCCATGCCTCGTGATTCCGTCCCCAATAAGGATTGCGCCCGATGTTGATGACCGGCGCGCGGTAGATCAGTCCTTTGTGCTCTCCAAGAGCCTTGGGATCGATTTTCCAGCCATTGTAAATGCCGCGCGCTTCATCCGACAGGGCGTTCGCCACTTCCTGCACTAAGTCCTGGTTCCAAGTAGCGGACATCGCGATGCAAACGGGAAACAGGGTCGCCGGTCGATCCCATTTCACACCATTGAGACACTGGTTCCATTGGTCGGACCGAATCCCGAACCGTTCGATGACTGGCCCCTTGTGATCGAGAAACATCGCCTTTTCCTCCAGCGTCATCCTTCCTAACAAATCATCCACTCGTTCCGACCACGGTTTTTCCGGATCAAGATAGGCCGGAGCGCATTCTGCCAAACTGAGTGAAGAGACCAGACAGAGAGCCATAGCCCTTAGCGAAACTCGTTTCATGCCAAACTCACTAGCGCTTTTGTGAACCATTGCACACCGACCGTTGTGTCATCAGGGCAGGGTTCTGGCGACGAACCATCGATTCAACCATTCCATGTTTGAAAGATCGGTGAAAGCGCCATCGAATTTTTTTGATTCAGGGCCCAAGCATGGAAATTTGAGGCGTCATTTTCATTCATCAATTCCCTCTTCCTGCCCATCTCATGAGATAGAAGCTGCATGATGCGAACGTAGACACGGAAATGTTATCCACCCTGCCATTCGGTCGTGTGTTCATGATTTCCCTGGTTGCCGCAACCGGGGCATGCGCTCAGGCAAAATCTGATGTGGAAAATCCTGACACTGTGTCGCGCATCGCGTTCGGCTCGTGCTTCAATCCGCGGCAAAAAACCGAAGCCATGATGCACGCAGTCATCGGCAGTCGTCCTGAGGTTTTCATATTCCTGGGGGATAACATCTATGGCGATACCACGGACATGGCTTTGCTTCGCAAAAAATACCGGGAGCTGGGAGCACTGAAGAGCTTTCAAACCCTTCGTCGGCAAAGCACGCTGCTAGCCACATGGGATGATCATGACTATGGGATCAACGATGGTGGCAAATCCTACATCAAACGCGACGAATCACAGCGGATTTTTCTTGATTTTTTCCAAGAGCCGGCTGCATCACCCCGACGTCAGCGACCCGGCGTTTATGCTTCCTACCGTTTCGGGACACCGGGGAAAATCTGCCAGATTCTATTGTTGGACACGCGGTATTTTCGTGATGAGTTGCCCAGAAGCAAACGGCCGCCCGCTCCGGGCACCGTGGGATGGTATCAACCCACGCAGGATCCAACAAAAACTCTGCTGGGCGAGATCCAATGGCAATGGCTAGAACAACAACTCGAGGTTCCCGCCGACGTGCGCATCATCGCCAGCAGTATCCAGATTCTCGCGGACGAGAAAGGAATGGAAAACTGGGGCAACGTTTCACACGAGCAAAAACGCTTGTTCGCTCTTCTCAGGAAGAAAAAAGCGCATCATACCATCGGAATTTCCGGTGATGTTCATTTTGCCGAACTTTCGAAAAAAATGGTGGAGGGTTATCCTTTTTACGATCTTACCAGCAGTGGATTATCCCACGTCCAAACATCATGGGCAAAGGCAAAAAACTCCTACCGCGTGGGCGATTCCCATGCGGTCCTCAATGCGGGATCGATGGAAATCGATTGGGACCGCAGGACGATCGAACTGGCAATCATCAACGAAAAAGGCGAAAAAATCCTCCGCCAATTGCTGAAGTTTGATGAATTGCTTTTCTAATCGCTTGTTTTTCAAGCCAGGAAGAGGACTTTCTAACCGAGCCGACCCTAGATCGATCGATGGACTTCTTTCGTGATTGAATTTCGATTCCAACATCTGATCTATGGCCTGAGATTGTAAAAGAGAGCATATGGATCCGTGGCATTGTCGCGCTGTCTGATCTCGACGCGTAAGCAGAAATGCGCTTCACTTCGGGAAACGGGCATGGAGGCGCTATGGATGATCGGGGGATTTCTGTTAGGTCGGGCGCTATCGCTGGCGGTGTACCGCCTTTGCTGGAAACATGGTGAGGTAATGGACGGAACGACGCTTTCCACCATCGGATCATTGCTGCGGCGTCCATCACCTTGGCTACTGCATGGGGTGATGATGGTGTCCTTGCATCCATGGTCCTGGAAGGAGATGCCACGCATGCATGCAATGGTGATGACTTTGGTCGCGCTTCTGGCCATAGGGGCCATAGGACGCTTTGGTGTCACGGGGCGGGGCAGGCATTTCATGAGAGATCGCTGGTTGATTGTGCTGCTGGCAGCTGCAGTTTGCTGCAAACCGCTATGGCTCTATCCCTTTGTGATCTCATGTTGCACTTTGCAGTATCGAGTGGCGTCCTGGCGTCTGGGACCGGGGTATTCGAACTTGTTAGGCTATGAGTTTGTCCGTGCATCGTTGTGTGTGATCATGGCCGCGATGGTTCTGCAAAGCGTGCCAGTCTGGTGCGGGGGATCCTTTCCGATCCGTGAGGATCTGATGATTGCAGCTTGCATACTTTATCAGGCATCGACGTATTTCCATCATGCCGTGGCGAAATCGGCACTGGGGCCGCGCTGGTTTTCGTGGATGCGCGAGAACCGCATTGAATGTCTGTTCGCAAACGCATGGCTACGCGGGTGGACGCTAGGACTGGGCGAACAGCGCTGTTTCAACTTGTGCCGGGGGATCGCGCAGAAGCGGCGATGGCTCTGTGCGGGTGTGTGGTTGTTGGAGGTTGCATGGATATTTGTGTTGGCGGATGCGCAACTCGCGTTAGTCATCCTAACGGCGACGATGTTGTTTCATGTCATCGTGTTTCTCAGCACGGGACTCCTGGCGTATGAATATGTCGTGAATCATCTTTTTCTGATCGGCTTGATCTTGTTTGGTGACGTGGGTGATCTTTTTGGGGGCGACGTGCTTCTGGCCACTGTTCTGACCATTCCACTGGCGACGGCATGGGTCGGATGGCTGCGTTTGGGAATGCTTGCTTCGTATCAACAATGCGGAACGGGCGGGCGTCGGGCCCGTTTTGCCGATGCGGCGGATCACTTGATGGCGTGGTGGGATACGCCGATGATGCGGATGTTTTCCTACACGGTGGAAAGCACTGCAGGCAGACGATATGCTTTACCGGTTTCTCGCTTTTCGCCCTACGATACCTTCCTCACCGACATCCACACACATCTGATGATTCTGGGGCAGCACAACGAGCTTGATCCCGCTGCACGGAGAGACCGAGGCATTGCGCGGACGGGCGTTTGGGGGTTGACAATCCATCGCGAAGATCGGGATTTTCTCTATCGACGGATGGACGATCCCCACTGCGCGCAGCCATTCCATCCGAATGGATCGCCTCCCGCGTGGAACATGACAGCGGGCGAAACGCATGCGGCGTCGCCCATCGCCGAATGGATCGTTGGCGTAAATCATCACGGAGGATGTGGGTGGTTTCGCTGGCTCATGCGTTGGCCGCATTTCCCAGGAGAGGATTTGGCTCCGGATCTGTGCCCTCTGGGCGAGCACGACTGGCCGTGCTTTGATTTTGACGAAACGATCGCGTCTGTCACGATCTGGCGCATCAAGACTTTCTACCATCACACAGGTCTACACATGATTTCCGAGGAGCCTCTTGGCTGCATTCATGCTCCTTCTACCTCACAATGCCCATGACCACGGAACACCATCGCCAAATCGCCTCCCAGTATTCGCCTGAGTCCGGAGCGGTGTTTTATCGCAGTGTGATGGGCGATGGCTTGCCAGTGATTCACTACGGCATCTATGAAAATGACACCACCTCCATGCGGCAGGCGACCGAAAATTCCTCGCTGCGCTTGCTGGAAATCGCGGCGAGGCACGGTGGCAGGGCAAGACCGCAGTCCATTCTCGATCTCGGTGCGGGCCCAGGAGGATCCGCGCATTTGCTGGCGCAACGCACCGGGGCGCACATCACATGCGCCGAACTTTGCGAGCACCACAATCGGGAAAATCACGCCATCGCCAGTAGTCTCCACATCGGCGAGTTGATTCACACCTGGACCGGTTCCTTCGAACAACTGCCTGATGAATGGCAAGAATGTTTTGATCTGGTATGGAGTCAAGAAGCACTGTGTCACGCGCAGAATCTTGCCGCGACACTGCGCGGAGCCTATCGAGCGCTGCGCCCGGGCGGTGTGATGGTGTTTTCCGATATCCTGCTCGCTGCCGCCGCTCCCACAGAATCTGCGGAAGTTTTTCGCAACGTGAATGCTGTCACACAGTGGAGCACTGCTACCGAGCATAAAAGATCTCTGGAGCTTGCGGGTTTTGAGCGCATCGAGCACCATGACTGGACGCCGCATTTGCCTGAAAATTTCCGCCGCATGCGGGCGAAGATCGCCATGGATGGTGAGCGACTGCAGGCATCTGGCGTCCCATCCACCATGCTCAAACGGTTTGCCGGTTCTCTCGACCAGCGCATCGCGTGGGAGCCCGGTAGTGTGCTCGAGTGGGGCGCGTTCGTTTGTTCGAGGCCCGCGTGAATCCGGGATAACCGGAAAATCCGCCTGCCCCCTCGGCAACCTTGCGGAAAATGCCATATTCCGCTATCGACCAATCGCCATCTTCCGCTAGTCTGCGCGCGTGTATCCTTTGTTTCGAGATTTGCTCTTTCGACTGAACGCGGAAACCGCGCATCACTTTTCTCTAGCATCGCTGCGCCTGATGGAAAAATCCGGATTGCTGGCTTTGCTGTTTCCGGAAACGGAATTCGTGTCGCCCGTGGAGGTCATGGGGCTGAAATTCCCGAACCGCATTGGTCTCGCCGCGGGATTGGATAAGGAAGGAAATACCATCGATGCACTTGGGCGCCTCGGCTTCGGTTTCATCGAAATCGGCACCATCACTCCGCGTCCGCAAGCGGGGAATCCCAAACCGAGGTTGTTCCGTCTGATCGAGGAGAAATCCATCATCAACCGCATGGGATTCAACAACCCCGGCATGGAGCAGGGCGTGATCAATGTGCGCGGCACTCGCGATTACGGCGGCATCATCGGATTCAACATCGGCAAAAACAAAGACACGCCGAACGAAAAAGCGGATGACGATTATCTGCAATGCCTGCGCGCTGCCTATCCGGTGGCCGATTACGTGACAGTCAATCTATCCTCGCCGAACACTCCCGGTTTACGCGATTTGCAAAATGCGGAGAGCACCGCAACATTGTTAGCCACACTCAAGGCCGAGCAAAAACTTTTGCAACAACAGCACGGAAAGCATGTTCCCATCGCCTTCAAGGTCGCGCCGGACCTTGCCGATGACCACATCGATGCGCTGGCGGAGGTGTTTCTCGCGGGTGGGCTCGATGGCCTCATCGCTACCAACACCACGCTTTCGCGCGCGGGAGTGGAGCATCATCCCCTGCACGTGCAAGCGGGCGGTTTGTCCGGGCCTCCTGTGAAAACACTCAGCACACAAGTGATTCGGCGGTTCGCCAGCCGATTGCAAGGACGCATTCCCATCATCGGGGTGGGAGGCATTTCCTCGGTGCAAGATGCCCAGGAAAAACTCGATGCCGGCGCTACGCTCCTGCAAATCTACACTTCCTTCATCTATCAGGGTCCGCCCCTCGTGCGTGAGTTGGTGAAGAAGCTCGGCTGAGGTCACCCTCACGTCATGGGCAAAGACCCGAAATTATCGCATTCTGGCGTTGCCGTGTGCGTTCTTGGCGCTATCATTCACACCCATGCCGCACGATCCACAGCCCGATCCGCGTTTCGACGACTTTCTGTTTCTCCAGGCACAGAATGCCGGATTGTTTTTGGGGCAAATTCCCCATCCGGCCACCGGGGAGAAAAACATCAATCTCCGAGCCGCCAAGTCCGTTCTCGATTGCCTCGAAATGTTGGAAATGAAAACGCAAAACAATCTCACCGCGCATGAGGACAAGTTACTCCAAGCTGCCCTTGCCAACATTCGCAACCTCTACCAAAAACACCTCTGATGTCACTCGCTCCCGTTCCTCATCCTTTCACGTTTGGTTCCATTCACGCAGGAACCGGAACACCTTTTTTCATTTTGGGACCTTGTGCTCTCGAAACAGAGGCATTCGCTTGGGAAATGGCCCGGGCTCTCAAAGGCATCACCGACCGCACCGGCGCGCCTTTTGTTTTTAAAGCTTCCTTCGACAAGGCCAATCGTACTTCCGTGTCTTCTTTCCGCGGCCCCGGACCTCAGGAAGGTTGTCGCATTCTCGGTGAAATCGCCAAAGAATTGGGCGTCCCCGTCACCACGGACGTCCATACCGCCGAGCAGGCGGAAATCGCGGCGGAGTCCATCGATATCCTGCAAATCCCCGCGTTTCTTTGCCGCCAGACCGATTTGTTAGAAGCCGCGGCTAAAACCGGTCGTGTGGTGAATGTCAAAAAAGGGCAGTTCCTTGCACCTTGGGACACTGTCAATATCGCCGATAAAATGCGCAGTTTCGGTTGTGAGAAATTTTTCCTCACCGAGCGCGGCACCACCTTCGGCTACAACAATCTCGTTGCGGACATGCGGTCACTCTACTGGATGCGCAAGGAAGGCATTCCGGTAATTTTCGACGCCACCCACTCGGTGCAGCGCCCGGGCGGCAATGGAGGTTCCACGGGTGGCGATGGCGAGCTGGCCCCGGTCCTAGCGCGGGCGGCGATCGCCACCGGGATCGACGGTTTGTTCATGGAAACCCACTCGAATCCCGCCGCAGCTCTCTCGGATGGGCCGAATCAAATTCCTCTTCCCGACATGGAGCCGCTGCTGATCAAACTTCAAGCATTGCATCTTGCCGCCCATGCATGAGCTCCGGATGGCACCGCGCCGTGGATCGCGTTTTTTTTGCAGAAGCATCATCCTGCCTCTGTTAGCGTCCCTCTGTCCGGTTGCGCAAGCCAATGACTTGAATGCTTTGCTCGAGCGGATGGAACCCGGTTCCACCATCAAGGATTTGCTGATTCCCCGTTACGATGAAAACAAAAAAGCGTCATTGGTGTTGCGCGCCGACAGTATGCTCGTGGAATCCCTGAAAAGCATGACAGCGGAGAATATCACCCTCCATCTGATCACATCGCGCAGCAACAAGGCGCTCAACGGCTCATGGTTTTCCATGGCACAGTGCCGCTATGATCTCCCTACCAGCACATTGCGCAGCGATTCAGCGGTGGAGGCTGTTTCCGCGAACTTTCTGCTTCACAGCCAAGGGCTGATTACTAAAATCGAAAAAAACCAGACGGAATATTCAGCGTTCATGCTCCCTCCTGTCTATGGTTTTCTCAACCCGAAATCCGATGACGCCATCGCCATGAATCGAACTAGACAATCGCTAATCCTAGCAGCAGCTCTTACGGCCCATGCCGCAGCCCAAGGAGCCGATCCAGTCGCTTCCTCCACGACAGACGCATTTTACTCCGTGACACCGCTCACCCGCGAGATCGATGCTCAGCTGCAGGAATTCGCCAAAAAACACAGTGTCACCATCGCGCCTGTCCCCCTCCCTTCACCCCCCGGCGCCGTGATCAAGCCCGTGGATCCCGTGCAACAGATCCCGCAATTTCTGCCCGCTGCGGACGCTCTCGGTTTCGCCTGCAAAGGCGGCGTATTTTATGATAGCAAAACATCATCACTCACCCTGCTCAAGGACATCACCGTGCGCAATCCCCAGTATGCCATGACAGTGAAAGGTGAGGTAAAGTTGCTCTTTGAGAACGACACCAAGAAAAAAACCGACGAATCAAAAAAAACCACTGATGAGAAAAAGAATGTGGACTCATCCGCGACCAGCTCCTTGGGGGATATCAAGCAGTTGTTCGGCAGCGGCGGTGTCGCTATCGAGGCCACCGACAAGCAGGGTGTGAAAAATTTCGCCTCAGGCGACGAGGTGGTGTATGAGATGGCGAAGGAAGAACTTCATCTCAAGGGACGCAAGCTGGTTTTCCAACAGGGGGTCAACAGCCGTTTCGAGTCCGTATCGCCCGATGCTTGGCTGCGCTTCAACCTGAAAACCAGGGACTTCACCATGTCCGAGGGCTGGAACGCGAAACTGACCGTTCCTTCCAATATCAATCCGCGATAACCCATGCCCCTTCTTAGCGCCAATCATCTCAGCAAGTCGTATAACAAACGCAAGGTCGTGAATGATGTTTCATTGACGGTCAATGCAGGGGAGATCGTGGGTTTGTTAGGACCGAACGGAGCGGGAAAAACCACGTCCTTCTACATGATCGCCGGACTGATTCATCCGGATCATGGAACCGTGATTCTCGACGGCCAGGACGTCAGCCGCATGCCCATGTATTGTCGTGCACGACTGGGTCTTGGTTACCTGCCGCAGGAGGATTCGATTTTCCGCAATCTGTCCTCGGTGGACAACCTCCTTGCCATTCTGGAAACCCGTGCTGATCTCAATCGCAAGCAACGCCTCGATACGGCCGATCATCTGCTCCATCGTTTTGGCATCGAAAAACTCCGCCATTCGCTTGCGATCACTCTGTCTGGCGGTGAAAAACGCCGCCTCGCCATCGCCCGCTCGTTGTGCTCGAACCCGAAAGTGCTCATGCTTGACGAGCCCTTCGCAGGCGTGGACCCCTTGGCCGTTGAAGACATCCAGCGCATCGTCAAGGAACTGCGAGATCAGGACGGACTGGCCATACTGATCACTGACCACTCTGTGCGCGAGACCCTCACCATTGTCGATCGCGCCTTCCTCATCCACGACGGTCATGTGATCCTCCAAGGCACATCCGAGGAAATCGTCAACGACCCCATCGCACGCAAAAACTACTTGGGAGAAAATTTCCGGTTCTAACCAATGACCGTGCCTTTACCGATTGATGATATACGCGAGGAGTTGATCCATGCCGCTCGACCCGGAAGCAGGATCCTGTTGAAGGCACCGACTGGTTCCGGAAAGTCCACCAGTGCGCCGTCGTTTCTAACGCCTCCTGGATCGGAAGATGTGACCTTGGTGATCGAGCCACGGCGCATGGCAGCGCGTCTTTTGGCGACATGGGTGGCGAAACAACGCGGTGGAGATGTCGGCCAAGAGGTGGGTTATGCCGTGCGCTATGACACCCGCTACGGCAAGTCGACGCGCATCATCTATCTGACGGATGGCGTGTTCCAGCGCTGGATGCAGGAGGATCCGGAACTGCGCGGCGTGGGCACAGTGATTTTTGATGAATTCCATGAAAGACGCCTGGCGGTGGATGTGGCACTGGCACGTTGTTTGAATCTGCAGGATGGGGCGCGAAAAGATCTGCGGGTGGTGGTGATGAGCGCCACGCTGGAAACGGCGGGATTGGCGGATTATCTCGGACCGCAAGCGGTAACTTTGGAGACAGGGGGCCGCACCTACCCAGTGAGCATTCAGTATCGACCGGAGCGTCCTGCAACCGTCCAACGATCGGGCGGACCGCCGCGCGAGACGCCGTTGTGGGAACGCATTGCGACAGTGGTAAAAGAGGCCATCACGACACCGGAAACGGGACATATCTTGGTATTTTGTCCCGGAACATATGAAATCCGCAAGACTTGTGAGCTTTTGGAAAATGCGTCGTTTACGCGAGGGTGGAAGGTCTATCCGCTCTACAGCGCTCTGCCACCGCGTGCCCAGGAGATCGCGATCGAACCCTCCAGCACGCCCAAGATCATCGTCGCCACCAATGTCGCGGAAACTTCTTTAACCATCGACGGCGTGCGCACGGTGATCGATTCTGGACTAGCGCGCATTTCCTCGTTCGATGCCCGACGCGGGATTGACACCCTACACATCCATAAAATTTCACGAGCCTCTGCGGAGCAACGAGCGGGGCGTGGTGGGCGCACAGCACCCGGGCGATGCTTCCGATTGTGGAGCGAGAGTGGCCATGCCCATCGTGCGGCTTTCGACACACCGGAGATCCATCGCATCGATCTTGCGGAGACGATGCTATTGCTCAAAGCGGCGGGTGTGGACGATTTGGCAGGTTTCCGTTGGCTGGATGCTCCTTTGGAAAAATCCCTGCATCGTGCCACTATCCTGTTAGAGCAACTGGATGCCATCGATGCGAAGGGTCGATTGACCGAACACGGGAAGGCGATGGCTGCGATTCCGGTTTCGCCGCGTTTTTCCCGACTGATGATTGCAGGCTTGGAACAGGGCTGCGTGGCAGAGGCCTGTTTTATCGCAGCTGCAGTGCAGGGCGATCTGATTTTCACGGGCAGGGGTAATGTATCGCGCAAGGATTTCCATTTTCCCGGTGCGGGCAGTGATTTCTCCGCCGAGTATCAGGCGATGCAATCCGCGCAGAACCTGCGTTTCGACCCCAAAGCATGCGGTGCGGCCGGCATTTCCGGGCGCGCGGCCCGCGAGCTGGTGCAGGGGTTTGACCGTTTGCTTGCTCTCGCAAAAAAACAGCAATGGCCGGTGGAGAGAGTCGACTTTGTGGAGCACGCAGCGGCCATCGGTCACGCGATGCTCGCGGCATTCAGCGATCAGTTGGCGGTGCGCCTCAGTGCAGGCACATTGGCCTGTCGTGTGAGCGGACAACGTCGTGGCAAACTGGATGATCAGTCCATCGCGAAACATGCGGCCGCTTTCATCGCTGTTGAAATGACCGAGGTCGAGGGACGTGACGTCACCGTGCACCTACGCCGCGCCACAGCAATCGAGTTGGACTGGCTAAAGGAAATTTTCCCAGCGGACATGCACCATAGCGACGGTGTTGCTTGGGACGACATGCGCAAGCGCGTGGTCGCGCGCAAGGAAACCCGCTTCCGTGATCTTACGTTAGAAAGCAAGGAATCCGACCAAGGCGTGAATTTATCGCTGGCGGCCGAAATGCTGGCCGAGCGGGTAATCAGCGGCGAGTTAACTTTGAAGAACTGGGATGACGCTGTGGAGCAATGGACATCACGTCTAAACCTGGTCTCGCGCGTCATGCCCGAACTTGGGTTACCGTCGTGGACGCATGAAGACCGCGTGGCGGCAATCGCGCAAATTTGCCACGGTGCCGTAGCGTATAAGGAAATCAAGGAGGCGCCGGTATGGCCTGTTCTGCGAGAGTGGCTCAGTTACCACCAACAACAATTGTTAGATCAGCACGCGCCGGAATGGCTCAAGTTCAGTGCGGAGCGTCGCGCTAAGATCACCTATCCGGCAGATGGCGATCCGTTCATTGCAGTCAAGGTGCAACACCTTTTCGGCACAAAGGAAACGCCGCGCATTTGCGGCGGCAAAGTTCCTTTGCTAGTGCACATCTGCGCACCGAGCCAACGTCCGTGGCAAATGACCAAGGATCTGGGCAGTTTCTGGAGCCAAGGCTATCGACAGATGAAAAAGGATCTGGCAGGTCGATATCCCAAGCACGATTGGCCGGATCTCTGAGGCTCCGGGTCGGTGAGAAAAAAGGCGGAACCGCGGGAAACAAAACGGCTTCCTGTTGCCAGGAAGCCGCATGCAAAACATTGAAAAACAAAAACAAATCAATTGAAACACCCAAACGAATGGCGGAGCGGACGGGACTTGAACCCGCGGCCTCCAACGTGACAGGCTGGCGCTCTAACCAACTGAGCTACCGCTCCCCGTTCACTCGGGCGGGCGGAGGCTAGGGGCATTGTGACGGTTTGGCAATAAGAAAATGAGAAAAAATCCACTTTTTTTATTTTCTCGGGATTAACTCCACATTTCCAATGCGGCTTCGAGACTGGCGAGGTCTTCGATGCTGAGAATTTGCGCCTCTTTGTCGGTCTTGCCCACCAGTCCTGCAATGACCTTGCCGGGACCGAATTCGATGAAACGCGTGTGACCCATGGCGCGCAAGCGTTGGATCGACTCGGTCCACCGAACGGAACCCGTGACTTGTTTTTCTAGCATGTTGCGGATTTCCGCCACATCGCTCACCACCGAAGCGCCGAAATTGCAGACCACTGGCACGCGCGGGGATTGCATCGTCAAATGTTGCAGCTCCGCAGCCAGTTGATCTTGCGCGGATTGCATCAAACGCGAGTGGTAGGCACCGGCGACGTTGAGAGGAATGGCGCGCCGGACGCCGAAGTCTTTGGCTTTTTCCACCGCCATGGCGATGCCGGCCACAGAGCCTGAAAGCACGATCTGCCCGGGTGCGTTAAAATTCGCGACGTCCACATCGCATTCCGTGGCCAGCGCGCGGATTTGGTCTACCTCGCCACCCAACAGCGCAGCCATCGAACCCTCTGTGCTCTGGCAAGCTTCTTCCATCAATGCACCGCGTTTGGCAACGATACGCAAACCATCGGCAAACGAGAATGTACCGGCAGCGGCATGCGCGGTGAATTCACCAAGTGAAAGTCCAGCGGCGGCGGCGATGGTCAATCCAGGCATGCGTTCCTCCAACAATCGCATCGCAACCAAACCATGAAGATAGAGCGCCGGCTGGCAACGGGATGTACGCGTGAGTTCCTCTTCCGGTCCCTCAAACATGATTTTCGTCAAGGAAAATCCAAGTGCCTGATCGGCTTCGTCCATCATCGCCCTGGCGGTAGCGGATGTCTCGTAAAAGTCCTTACCCATGCCCACTTTCTGTGCGCCTTGTCCCGAAAATAATGCGACGATATTCATGTGGCGCGAAGATTAGGCGCGCGGAGTCACCATCGGCAATGCAAAACAACCGAGCGGTGATGGAAAATCGCGGTTTTGCCCTTGCGGCTGAGGCGTGCTGGGCGCATGCTTGCGGCGGTGTCGGAGGAACTGGAATTGGCGGATTTGGACAAGTTGCGGCTCGCGATCGAGGCACGTGACGGCTCCGCTGTGTTGGCAGTGGCGATTGAGATTCACTACGCCGACCTTGCTCATGAATATGAAAACCTCTCCGAAGAAGAGAGGGATTTCCTACTTCAGACAATCGGCCCCGAACTCGCCACGGATGTGATTGGTGAATTGCCTTGGACGCTCATCGAGGAGGCGCTGTTGCATTTCAAACCAGCCCAACTTCGCATTATTCTCGGGAATCTGTCCGATGATGACCGAGTGGACATTTTCCAAATCGTCTCGCCGGAGAACCAGCGACGCTTTTTTTCCCTGCTGGGACCGGCGGACGAGCAATTGACGCGAAATTTGCTCAAGTATGATGAGGAAACCGCGGGGGGGCGGATGACCACTGCCGTCGGTCGCATCACAGCGGATATGACTGTGAAACAGGCGATCACGGTTCTCAGGCGTCATCAGGATTCCGCGGAAACATTGTCGCGCATTTTTGTGGTCGATGAGGAAGGGCGGCTCGTTGGAAAAGTGCGATTGCGCGACCTCGCGTTTCACCCATGGGCAACGATGATCCATGACATCATGGAGGATGCCGATGAACGTGTACTTGCTACGATCGACCAAGAAGCCGCGGCGCGCATGCTTTCCAAATATGACCTGATCGTGCTTCCGGTGGTCGATGAGTTTGATCATCTGTTAGGTGTGATCACCTACGACGATGCCATGGAAATTCTCCAGGAAGAGTCCACCGAGGACCTCGAAAAACTCGCCGCCATCGGCGGCGAACAGTCGGAGCTGAGCTACCTCAATACTTCCGCACAAAGTCATTTCCGTCGTCGCGTCATCTGGTTGGTGGTTCTCGCCTTTGTATCCATCTGCTCCGGATACGTGATGTATCGCTTCAGTTCCGTACTCGACCGAGCCTTCGTGCTCAGTTTGTTTCTTCCCATGGTGGTTGCCGCTGGAGGCAATTCGGGCGGTCAGGCCGCCACCATGGTGATTCGAGCCATGTCGCTGGGTGAGGTCAATCCCGGCACAGCTCTGCGCATTGCGTGGAAGGAAATGCAGACCGGGCTCCTGCTCGGGGCCACACTCGGTCTGGCCATGGGCTTGTTCATCTATTTTCTGCTTCCACTGATTCAGGAACAACACGAGGTGTCTTACACTCGTCTGGCGTTCACGGTCAGTGGCGCATTGCTGCTGCAAGTCTTTTCCTCCACATTGCTGGGTGCCTTGCTGCCTTTGGGAGCAAGAGCCATCCGCCTCGATCCCGCCGTGGTGTCATCACCCTCGCTCGCATCCACGGTTGATGTCACTGGCATGTTGATTTATTTTTCCGCCGCCCGCTTCATTCTTTCACTCTAACGAAAAAAATCATGCGCAATCTGAAAGACGGCATCCGTTCTCATGTCCGCATCGATTGGAACGGTCGGGTTCACAAGCACTTCCGTGGTGCCGATGCCGACAAGCGTTACGCCAACGAAGTTGCCGTTCTCAAGTTGCTGGAACAGCGTGGCTGCCCCTACACACCGCATTTGTTAGAGGAATATCCTGAGGAATTGTATTTTGTCAGCAGCAATTGCGGCAGTCCGGTGCCGAATCTCTCTCGAGAAAAAGCTCAGGAATTGTTTACCGAATTGGAACGCGACTACGGCGTGCGCCACGGTGACGCAGAGCCTCGCAACATCACCTACTCGCCACAACTGGGAAGGTTTTGCATCATTGATTTCGAAATCGCGGAAATCCTTCCACCGCCACCCGAGGAATCCTGACCGCTTCCTGTTGATTTTCCATTGAACTGCCATCATTCCTGGCTAGGATGGGCAGGCATGAAAGAGGGAATCGATGTGTTCGCTGGGGTGAAGGCGAGACGACAACGTGGAGGCATGCCCTGGGTTTGGCTTACCTTGATCGTGGCCATCGTCAGCGGCATGATCGTCTTATGTTCGCCACTAGCTGGCAAAATCAAGCGTGCCCTCATCGGCTTGAGATCCGATCAGCGGCGCAGCGCTCGGGAAGAAGCGGATCTGGAGCGGCAAATCGAGAACCGACTGCGTGCGGAATTTGAGCAAGAGCTGTCCGCAAAAATGCGGGAAATCCGCCAGTCATCACGTGCAGCCCAGCCCCCCCCACCCGCCGAAATCACGCCACCGCCGTCCACACCTGAGCCTACGGCGGCTCTCTCAGGCGTTGATGTGAGAACCCTGCGCAGTGGCATACCATTTCACTCCGAAGTCGTCATCGCCAACGGGCAGCAAGCATCAAAAGAACGCACGGACAAGGACAGTTACAAGGCGGAATACAAGCTCACCGTGAAAGTGCCGCAAGCTGCAAAGACACTCGCGGAATTGCACAAAGTCAGCCCCGAAATCGAAAAGATCCTGCCCAAATTCCCCCAGTTGTTGGAGAAAAGTCTGGTCTCTCCCCATTTTTCAATTCTCTACAACAATAAAATCTCACGCATCAAAAAGGATGCAAACCTGTTGCAGGAGCTGGTCAGTAAACACAATTTCTACGATCTGGAAACGATGCTGCACCTGCGAGATCCAGCGACCAACCGTCGGGTATTTTTAATGCAGTCGGAAATGGATGTGGTGTCGGATGGCTCGGATGGTGACCGCCTGGCCATCATGCCGCCGGAAATCGTGGAATCGACCAACTATCAACCATTCACCAGTTATGGGTGGAAAAAAACCGGTGCGACGCCAAACCCGATGATCGCCGGTTGGGAGAAACGCATCGCCAATGCGAAAGAAGAGCTGGCCTTGTCCTCCACCACGACCTCGCGCAAAACGTGGTTGAAGGAACGAATCGAGTATCTCACGCGTGGCATTCAGGACATGAAAGCACGCAGTTTTCTCGTAGCGGAACACGATCCTTTTATCGTGATTCCTGTGAATCTGCTCACTGCCGCCAATGATCCTTACGCCCCTCGCATTGGTGACTTCGCCGTGGTGATCCACAATCAAAAACTTTACCCCGCGATTGTCGGCGATGGTGGCCCTACCTACAAAGTCGGAGAAGCCTCACTGCGTCTAGCCAAGGAAATCAATCCGGATGCCACACCCTACAGCCGTCCGGAGTCCGACTTAAAAGTAACGTATCTCGTGTTTCCCAACAGCAGGGATCAGGAGCGGAGCGCGCCCGATTACGAGAAATGGAAAAAGCGTTGCGAAGAGTTGTTAGGCGAAATCGGAGGAATCGCGCCGGGGTATTCCTTGCACTCTTGGACAAACACGTTCCCTCCTCCCTGATTGCAGCGTCCGTCCGAGATGTTAAGGTCTTGAAAAATGCTCTGGTTTCAGCGCACTCTCGTCCATCCACACGATGAATGATCATAACAAACAAGCGGATGTCACAGCACCGCCCTTGGCACCGCGTTGGTGGCAGAACGAGGATTGGCTGGCGGTAATCGCAGCGATGCCGATCCTTGGTGCGGTCATGCTCGGATGGAAACCGGCGTGGCCGGATCTTTCGTGGCAAAACGCTGCGGATTGGGGACGCATCGTTGCGGCAACGAATGTCGAGCGCATGGTCCTGTTGACAGCGACGATGATTGCTCTTGGCGCGTTGGTCTTACTTGCCAGCCTGGGGAAAGCGGTGATTCGTTTTGCGTTCGGTGCGGTGGTGGTGTGCTCGCTCGCATGGTTGGCGCAGCTGGCGGCGGGGCAAGTCTCCATGAAACAATGGGGCTTGGAATACGTGGTGTTTGCCCTGACGCTTGGTTTGTTGTGGAGCCATCTGCTACCGCGACCAGCTTGGCTGATGGCCGCGGTGCGCACCGAATTTTTTATCAAAACCGGCATTGTGTTGCTGGGTGCGGGTATGTTGTTCGGCGATCTGTTGCAAGCGGGCTTTCCCGGTTTGATCCAGGCCCTGCTGGTGATTCCCGTGGTATGGCATTTGACTTTCCGCATCGCACGCTGGTGCAAGGTCGATGACGAATTCGCTGTGATGCTGTCATCCGCCGTCTCGATCTGCGGCGTTTCCGCTGCCATTGCCGCGTGTGGCGCAATCCAGGGAGATAAAAAAAAGCTATCATACGTGACCTCGGTCGTACTTCTCTGCGCGCTGCCGATGATGATTCTCATGCCATGGTGCGTGAAATGGCTCGGACTCAGTGAGGCAGTGGGTGGCGCTTGGTTAGGCGGCACTCTGGACACCAGCGGTTCCGTATTGGCAGCCACCGAGATGCTGGGAGAGACAGCCACCAAGACCGGCACGGTGGTGAAACTTTCGCAAAACGTTCTGATCGGACTCGCGGCCTTTGCCCTTTCGGTCTGGTGGACAATGCGTGATCGAAGCGAGTGCAAGGATGTGAAAACTCCCGGTCTGCGCCTGATCTGGGATCGTTTCCCGAAGTTTGTGATCGGCTTCATACTCGCCTCTCTTGTCTTTTCCTTCTTGCTGCCGGCAGAACTCGTCAAGGACACCGCCAAAACGCTGAAAGGATGGAGAGAACTGTGGTTTGCGGCGGCCTTTGTATGCATCGGTCTGGAAACGCGACTGGGTGAACTCGGCGCGCTTGGCGGAGTCCGCCCCGCTTGGGCTTTTCTCGCCGGCCAATTGATCAATATCCTCTGGACCCTCTTGCTGGCTTGGTGGTTGTTTCGTTAGAAATTCATTCCAAGGGGGCGAGGAGATGACGCAACGTTGCCGGATCAAGACGTGCGCTACGGTCGGCTTGGGCGAGTAGCGCATTGGCGAGTTCGGCTTTTTCTTGTTGAAGAAGATGGATGCGTTGCTCGACGGTGTTTTCGCAAAGAAGTTTGTGCACAAACACGGGCTTGTCCTGACCGATGCGATACGCGCGGTCGGTGGCCTGCGCTTCGGCGGCCGGGTTCCACCATGGATCATAGTGAATGACCGTATCCGCAGCTGTTAGATTCAGACCCGTGCCACCCGCTTTGAGCGAAATCAGAAACAGCGGGATTTTTCCGCTTTGGAACTGCTCCACCAGCGCTCCTCGATCTTTACTGCTACCGGTGAGAATCAAATAAGGAATGCCTTGCTCCTGCAAATGACGCTCGATGATCGCAAGCATGCTAGTGAATTGTGAGAACAACAGAATGCGACGTCCTTCCTCCAACAAGGTGCTGAGAAGTTCGGTGAGGAAACGCAGTTTCGCCGATTCGGTGATGTTGTGGGAAAACTCGGATGGCAACAAACTCGGGTGGCAGCAAAGTTGACGCAGTTTTAACAGCGCATCGAGAAACAGGATCTGACTCTGTTCGATGCCGCGTGAGGCGATCGCATCACGCACCCGCTTGTCCATCGTGGCGCGAATGGTTTCGTAGAGATCTTTTTGCGGCGTGCTAAGTTCGATGAGGTGGACGAGAATGGTCTTGGGAGGGAGTTCCTTGGCGACCTGGTCTTTCGTGCGGCGCAGGATGAGCGGAGCTACGCGGCGTTTCAGTGCCTCGAAGCGTGTCTCATCTCCCTGTTTTTCGATGGCCTTGCGGAAGCGTGAGTTAAAGGACTTTTCGTTGCCTAGAAATCCAGGCATCAGAAAACGCATCAGGCTCCATAGCTCGCCGAGGTGGTTTTCCACGGGAGTGCCCGAAAGACACAGGCGGTGTTGCGCTTGCAACTTACAGGCCGCTTGGGCGACTTGAGCACGAGGGTTTTTGATGTACTGCGCCTCGTCAAGAATGACGAGGTGAAAGGGTTGAGCCTTGAGTTTCTCGATGTCGCGATGCAACAAAGCATAAGAAGTCAGAACCACATCAGCATAGGGCATGCTGCGAAAATACTTGATGCGATCACTACCGTTGAGCACCAGCAAGCGTAGCGATGGAGCGAACTTGATCGCCTCGGCGCGCCAGTTGGAAACCACGGAGGTGGGTGCCACCACCAGTGAGGGCAGGCCTTTGCTGCGTCCGCTTTCCTTCTCTGCCAGTAAATGCGATAGAGTCTGCATGGTCTTGCCGAGGCCCATGTCATCGGCGAGAATACCGTGCAGGCCATGACGCGCCAGAAACTGCATCCAGCGGAAGCCAGTGATCTGGTATTCGCGCATCGTGGCATGCAGGCCCTGTGGTGCGGGGATTTCCTCGATGCCGGAAAAGTCCCGCATTTTTTCGCGCAACTCGATCAGAGCGGGAGGTGTCTCCATTCCCAGCTCTTCCACCGCGCTCAAGGCCACCGCATCGAGCGCGTGAATTCGCACTTGTCCGATATTCTGGGGATCGATCATCGCGACAAGATGTCGAAGAATGGCTCGCACGCGCCCTAACGGAAGTTTCAATGCCGATCCGTCTGGCAAGGGCGCCAGCACGAATCCACTATCGGGCCGGTCCAACGTTTCCTCCAGATAATCCTCCTCGATCAATTTGGCGAGAATGGGCAGCAGGTCGTATGGTTTGCCATTGACCTGGAATCCTACCGACAGCGAGAACCATCCACCGTCGCCATCGATCGCAGTGAGAGTGGTTTCCCAGTCATCGGGCAAGGCCTCATACACTTCATGGCCGACATTGTCGGTAAAGGTCACTTGCCAACCGCGGGTTTGCAAGGTGGCGACGTGATAGGCGCGGAACTGGTGCCAGTACGCGGCGGCGGCTGATGGCTGCAGGGCGGGAAGCCAGGGGTTATCCACCGGCAATTGACGTTTTTGCGCTCCGTGCAAAAAGCGTAGCATCGGCGTGGAATCGAAAGCGCTCAAACCGATCTCGCGCAACGTCATTGCGGCTACAACCTCACTCGCGCGCTCGCGGCGCACGATCAGAGTCAGACCTTGAGCATCTTGACAGCGTGTTTCCTGCTCCGGATGCGACGAATACAGCGGTAGCTCAAATTCATCGTAAACAGCCACCGCGCGTGCGAAGACCCATTCGACTGGATCTTTTTCGCCGAGATATTGACAGATCATCGACGCACTTCTCTCACGCACGGGTTCGCGACACACATCGAGCCGGAAGCGCGGCGTGGTGATCCGAGTGGGAAATTCCGCATGATCCCGGGGCAGCAGGTCGATTGCTTTGCCGAGAGCAAGCGGCTGCTTCAAAGCGGACTGTCTACCTTCGATGAGCCGCAGCAGATTTTCTTGCATCGATAAAGTCTGAAGCAAAGAAAATGCATGAGAGCAAAAAAACGACATACTACAGGAACACGATGAATCGATATCCCATATTCCATGGCTTCTCCAGAAGTTGATTTCAACGCGTGCCGGCGGCGTGGTGGAGCAACATGCTGTTACAGTCAGGTTATCGGCATCGATCACATCCGCTTCCATCTCCACCCACCGCCGTTCCTTGACCAGTTTGCGGCCGGCACTGTGCATTTCCTCATCAAAACGATCCTTCCACTCCTCCAGAGTGAGCATTTCCTGGAGTGTGATCCATGACGACATGCGGCAATGTTCAAACGAACGCGGTTTTTTGGCAAGGATGGATTTGTGATCCTCGTCATTCACAGGCAAGAATCCGTGCCGCACGTGCTCGAAAAAACTTTGATCGGCGAAAAAAGTGGAGCCGCTGGTCGGAATCGAACCGACGACCTATTCATTACGAATGAATTGCTCTACCCCTGAGCTACAGCGGCATCGTGCGGATGCGGGAAAAACTTAAGTCAGATTTTTTGTCTCCCTGCAATGGTAAAATCAGAAATTTCCTCCGATCAGGCTGATCCCACACTTTCACGCGGGGTGTAGATGGTGGGGAAAATCACCTGACGAGGCAGCATCACATCTGCAGAATCCGGATTCTCGATTCGCTGGATCAGGAGATCTGCAGCTGCTTGCGTGATCTTTTTGTAGCGTTGGCGGATCGAACTCAGAGTAATCGGCAAATACTCACAGAGCGGGATGTCATCCACGCCGACGATAGAAAGATCGCCCGGCACGCTTAGCCCGGATTCCACCGCCGCACGCATGCAAGCCAGAGCAGCGATGTCATTCATGGCAACCACGGCCGTAGGCAGGTTTTCCTGATTCTTTTCAAGGAAATCTCGGAACGTTTGATAGGCTTGATCGAGGCGATGACCGGTTTGCAGCAAGTGCACCGATGTCCGGGGAACGCCTGCTTTGGCAAGCAAGTTCTGGAACAACTCCGAGCGCGAACCATCGTAGGTCCCAGCGGCATGTGCGCTAATAAAGGCAAAACGCTTGTGACCACGAGCGAGCAGGTCCTTCACCGCATCTTCCAGACCTTGGGTAAAGTCGCTGAGCACGGCATCGGTGGGCAAGGCGATTTCGGGCACGCCATTTCCCAGCGCAACAACGGGCATTTTTTTGTCATACATCGAGGCGAGCTCACCGCGGTAATTTTCGTTATTGCTCAGCCACATGACGGTGCCATCCACCTCAAGATCCTCCACTTCATGGAGCAGGTGTTTTTCGCGATCCAAAGTGGAGCGACAGCTTTCGACTAATAGATCATACCCTCGCGCCTCAACTGCGGCTTCGAGTTCATCGGCAATGGTGCAGAAAAAGGGATTGGTCACATCCTGAATGATCAGACCGATGGAATAAAATCGTCCCGAACGCAGGGCTCGCGCGGTTTTGTTCGGGCGGTAGCCCATTTCCGCAGCAGCGGCAAAGACGCGCTCTTCGGTCTCCTTCGAGGCCCAAGAATTCGGACGACGATTGAGGATGGTCGAGGCGGTATTCACGGCCACTCCTGCTTTGGCGGCAACATCTTTGAGGCGTACGCGGGTGCTCACAAAGGCGATGTAGGAACATTCTTATGAGGTGAGCAAGAGCAAACCTGTTTTGCACTAAAAAAAATGACAGATGATGACAGAATCCACTCAATGGTTTTTGCCAGGGCGATGTTGCATGATGGATCCTCGCAGGTGTTGCAGATCTTTTTGGTAGTGCTCGCTCCGTTGCAATTCCTCGCAGGTGAAGGGCAGTCGGTAGCTCCAATTCTCTTTGCCCACGGTGCCCGGCTTGTTGAAACGATCCATCATGCCAAAAATATCAGTAACCATGATGGCGACAAAGCGCGAACGGCAGGCGAGCAGGGCATGGAGCAATTTCCAACGAAGTTCATGGTCGTAAGGTGGCGGATTCTCTAGGTCCATCTCGATGCTGCCGAATTCCGCCATGAGCCGGATGTGTTCTCGGGCCTTGATCCGCTCCTCAGGATCCGCAGTGGTGTCGATCGCTTCCATCCGATAGGCCTCCCACAACGCGGCGATGGTATCGTGATCGTGCGTGGCGTAGGTGGCAAAGGAGCATTCCGGGAAACGGTCGCCTGGGACAACATGACCTTGATCGGAATCCCAGTGCGGTATGCGGAAGCCGGCAATGTCGAGAGATTCCAGATGCGGACGCACGTATTCCGGCACGCAACCCAAGTCTTCGCCCACGATCTCCGCCGCGCCTGCCGCTGCAAGAATCGCGCGCAGACGCTTATCCCCGTCATTGCGGTTGGCTGCGCGATTTTCCGCCGTTGCATCATCGCGCCATGCCCATTGCGGCAAACGTCCGCCGGTGAGTTCCGCTGCCTGTTCTGGCGTGAGATCGAGAAACTCGGCATTTCTGTCAGGGCTCCAAGGAAACGCATAAATCCGATAGAATCCGAGGATGTGATCGATGCGGAAAATCGGGAAAAATTCCGTCAACTTGCGCACTCGTTGTTTCCACCAAGCATAGTCATTCTGCTCCAGCCAGTCCCAACGGTAGAGCGGCACGCCCCAGTTCTGTCCCCAGCGTTGGATGAAGCGATCATGCTTGAACATGGTCTCCGGGGGCGCGCCACCGAACCATGCGAGATCGAAGGGCTCGGCTTGAAAAAACACGTCCGCTGAGTGGTAGGAAATGCCGATGGGGACATCACCCATGAGCTGCACACCTCGTGCATCAGCATGATCGCGCACCGCCCGCCACTGGCGGAAACAGAGCCATTGCACCCAGGCGTGGTAGTTGATTTCTTCGCTCACGATTTCCCCGCGTTGGCCGCGTTGTTCATGGAGATATTGGCGCGCGCATGTGGCGGACCGAAACGCCTCAGGCCAACGATCCCATCGCTCACTACCGCCCGCCTGATCCATGAGCCATCGATACAAAGAAAAGTCGTTTAACCATGACGACTCGTTTTTTTGAAATAATTGAAATTCAGTTTTTTCATCGGAAAAATCTTCCACTAGAAACCGTTGGTAGGCTCGCCGCAACAAGTTGCTTTTGCGATGGCGCACCTTCGCGTAATCGACCAATCGCGCCTCTAACACTTCCGCACCCATGGCATGGCGCGCCTCAGCGAGATCCTTATCGATCAAGCCGGGGATTTCCTCCATCGTCAGATACAGGGGTTCCAGTGCCACCGAGGAAATCGCGTTGTAGGGGCTGTCATCCGAGCCGGTGTGATTGATGGGAAGCAGTTGCAAAAATCCCACGCCGATCTCCGCGGCCCAGTCAATCCATTGCTTGAGCGCAGATGTATCGCCGATGCCGAAATCATTTTCACGGCGCGCGGAAAAAGCCGGCAACAACACACCGGCAAGGCGGGGGTGAGATGAGGACATGAGCCCTTAATCATGCGAACAAGCTTCTTCCTGACAAGCAGATAGTCCGCGAGATCGGTGAAGTTTTTTCATGTAATTGACGAAATGCCTGAAAAAACAGCGCAAAATGATTGACGATGGATTGCCTGAATTCATGTTCTTTGTGATGCGTAAACAACGACTTTTGAGCGGGCGTGGAGTGCTGACGATCGTCTGCTGTGCGATACTGGGCGCGCCAAGTGCCAGCTCTGCATTTCAGCCGATGAGTCAACTTGGCTGTTGCGCCGTTTCTGGTGCGGAAAATCCCGTGGTGAATGCAGATCAAACCGTGATCATGCTGTGGGATAAAGAACGCCAGACGCAGCACTTCATCCGCAAGGCGGATTTCAAGACGGATGCCAGCGACATTGGTTTTCTCGTGCCTTCACCTTCGCGGCCTGAATTGTCGGAATCAGGAAATGCGGCGTTCACTTTGTTGGATCGCATCACCATGCCGCCACCACAAGGAGGCGGTGGATTTCCGTTAGGCTGTGCCGCGCAGGCGCCGGTGGACTCGCTGGCGTACGGTGTGACGGTGGTGGAGGAAAAACGTGTGGCGGGATTCGATGCCACGGTGCTCACTGCTACATCAGGCGAAGATCTGGTGCAGTGGCTCAAGAAAAACGGCTACGCGTATTCCCCGGCCGTCGCCGAGTGGGCGAAACCTTATCTCGGTGGCACCTGGCATTTCACCGCACTCAAGGTGGCGAAAGATCAAGCGGCCTTGCAACACACCGTGAAAGCCGCGGCGCTGCGCATCAGCTTCCGCACTCACCAAGCACTCTTTCCCTATCGCGAACCGGAGTCCTCTGCATTCAGTCAACAACTCGGCGCGAAAAAACGTTTGCTGCGCATCTACTTCATCGCCGAGACGCAATATGAGGGGAAGATCGACGGGACAAAACGCTGGAGCGGCAAGGCGTTGTGGTCGGGGGACATCACAGCGCATCGCAACGAATTGCTTTCCGCGCTGCAACTGCCGTCATCGACCGGGCCATCGCGTTGGTGGCTTACCAAAATCGATGACCAATGGCCCTATGAAAAGGCTGCGGGTGATGTGTATTTTTCTCCGGCGGCCACGGAAAAAAGCTTCAACCTCAGCGCGGCATCCGTGAATCAGACGTCTGACATCAGCGGCCTCGCGTTGGTCGCGCTTTTCTCATGGAGCTTGTTGAGGAAACGATCTCAAAGGATCAACTGAGCATACCGAACGACGGAGCGCGCACTTCAGTCCGCACGTCTTATCAAGTGCGGACCGGGAGGTCCGCGCTCCCATTCGAAATCGCAGCTGTTATCGATCGACCCGAGCCGAGCCGCCGCCGACGAGTTTTTTCACCTCGTCCATGGTTGCCATCGAGGTGTCGCCGGGGGTGGTCATGGCTAGTGCACCGTGGGCGGCACCGTAGTCGACCGCAAGCGCGGCGTCATTGAATTCCAGGAAGCCGTAGGCCAGGCCGCTGGCGAAAGAATCACCACCGCCGACGCGGTCGTAGATTTCCATTTTCGGACGCTGGATGGACTCGAAGAATTTGCCGTCGTGCCAGCACACCGCTGCCCAGTCGTTGATGGTGGCGCTGTGCACATCGCGCAGGGTGGTGGCCACGACCTGGAAGTTGGTGAAGTCTTTCACCACGCGCTCGATCATGTTCTTGAAATGCTCGACGTTGATGCCGGTGATGTGTTCGCTCACGCCCTCGACCTCGAAGCCGAGGCAGGCGGTGAAGTCTTCTTCGTTACCGATCATGACATCGACGTAGCGGGCGATCTCGCGATTGACTTCCTGGGCTTTTGCTTGTCCGCCGATGGATTTCCACAGGCTGGGGCGGTAGTTCAGGTCGTAGGAAACGATGGTGCCGTATTCCTTGGCTTTTTTGCAGGCCTCCAGCACGACAGCGGCGGTGGTTTCGGAAAGAGCGGCGAAGATGCCACCGGTATGGAACCAGCGAGCGCCGTATTTGCCGAAGACTTCATCCCAATCGATGTCGCCGGGCTTGAGCTGGCTGGCGGCGGTGTTGCCGCGATCGCTGGTGCCCTTGGCGCCGCGAATGCCGAAACCGCGTTCGGTGAAATTCAGGCCGTTGCGCACATCACGACCGATGCCGTCGAACTTGCGCCACTGGATGAAACGGGTGTCCACGCCGCCTTGCAGGATGAAGTCTTCGATCAAACGACCCACATCATTTTCCGCAAAGGCGGTGACCACGGCGGCGCGCTTACCGAAGCAGCGGCGCATGCCACGGGCGACGTTGTATTCACCACCGCCTTCCCAGGCTTGGAACTGGCGGGTGGTGCGGACGCGACCGTCACCGGGATCGAGACGCAGCATGATTTCGCCCAGCGAAATGATATCGTAGGCACAGGAGTCGGCGGATTTGATTACGAGGCTCATAGGAGTTGTTAGATGGGAGAATTACTCGGCGGAAGGAACGATGCCATTGGCGCAGAAAACTGGGCCGCTACCGTTGAGGAAATTGACGAGATTGTTCAGCGCTTTCATCGCCTGGCGCGGCACGCTTTCATAGGTGCGCGAGCCAACGTGGGCGGTGACGAGGACTTTCGAGTGGCGCAGCATCGGGTCATCGGCAGCAGGCGGCTCCTGCTCCATGACATCGGTGGCATAGCCGGCGAGTTTGCCGGAATCCAGTGCCGCGAGGATGGCTGCGGCATCGGCGAGTTCACCGCGGCCGGTATTGACGATCACCGCTCCCTCGGGCAGCAGCGCGAGGCGCTCGGCATTGATGAGATGTTTGGTGTCGGCAGCGAGTTTCGTATGCGGGCTGATGATATCGCAGGTGGCGAAAATCGAGTCGATCGAATCATGGCGGATCACACCGTGTTGTTGGCAGAATTCCTCGGGCCAGAAATTCCCGTAGCCGTGCACTTCCATGCCGAAGGCCTTGGCGCGGATGATCACTTCCTGGCCGATGCGGCCGAGACCGATGACGCCGATTTTTTTCGCCCACAGCTCGTGACCTGTCAGGCGCAGCCATTCGCCCTTGCGCGTGGCATCCACGCTGGGGATGAGATTTTTCACCAGTGCGAGCAACAGGCAGAAGGTGTGTTCGGCCACGGTGGTGTGGTTGACGCCCGGCGTGAACATGACGGGGATGTTCTTTTCCTTGGTGGCGGCGAGGTCGATTTTGTCGAGGCCGATGCCATACTTGGAAATGACTTTCAGACGAGGTCCGCACTTGTCCAGCACCGCGCGGGTGATGGCATCGTCGCCGCAGAGAAAGGCATCGAAGTCGCCCGCCAGCTCCAGCATGCGTGCCTCGCTGAGCGGTCCGCGCTCGCGCACGACCTCGTAGCCCTGGCTGGCAAGAAGCTCATGGTGAGGTCCCGGGGTGTCTTGGAAACTGCAAGTGGTCAGCAATACGCGTGTGCTCATAAGTTGTATGACAGATATTAGAAAAGGGCAACCCCTCAGTCAAGAAAAAGAATCATGGAATTCTCGCAGTCAGGGCGATCAAGCCCGCGAAACAGCGGTCAGATGACCATGAACGAAATATGAGGCTCTGTAAGGCGGATCTGAGCAACCTGCTAACCGCCCCGATTCGAAGTCGGATGGTAGCGACAAACATCAACCTGAAGCGGTGGGGGTGATCTTGTTAGTGGGCGCAAGGCCTCATCGTTGATAGAATCCACGGGTTCGATGGGTAGTTTCCCGCGATGAATGTGCTCTCTCGCGGTGTATGGTTCCCCTTGGTTTTGGCGGTTGGTACGCTGGGTGCCTGGTTGACGATGTCGCCCACGGCAGCGGTGGCGGAAGGGGAAGCAGGCTTGAAGAAAAAAATTGTCTTTGTCGCGGGGAAGCCCAGTCATCCCAAAGGCGAGCACGAACACCGGGCCGGTTGTTTGTTGTTGGCGGATCACTTGAACAAGAGCGGATTGCCCGTGGAGGCCGTGGTGGTCGAGAACGGTTGGCCTCAGGACGCGAGTGTGTTCGACGGAGCCTCTGCGGTGGTCATTTATTCTGATGGCGGCAATGGCCATCCAGCGTTGCGTCAGTTGCAGGTGATGCGCGCGATGATCAACAAGGGAGTGGGCATCGGTTGCATCCACTACGCGGTGGAAGTTCCCGCAGGAGAGGCCGGCGATGCCATGCTCGACGGCATTGGCGGATATTTTGAAATGAACTGGTCGGTCAACCCTCATTGGGACGCCAAGTTCACACTCCCAGAACACGAGATCAGTCGCGGCATCCGCAGCTTCAGCATCCGCGATGAGTGGTACTATCACATGCGTTTTCGCAAGGAAATGGAAGGCATCCGGCCGATTCTGAGCGATCTGCCACCGAAGGAAACGCTCACTCGTCGCGATGGCCCGCATTCGGGGAATCCTCATGTGCGTACGGCGGTTCTGGAGCGCAAGGAAGCGCAGCATGTGATGTGGGCTTATGATCGTCCGAAATCACTTGGCGGAGGTCGGGGTTTTGGTTTCACCGGCGGACACTTTCATAAGAATTGGCAACACGATGATCACCGTCGCGTGGTCCTGAACGCGATCACCTGGATCGCCGGGTTGGAGGTGCCAGCCGGTGGTGTGCCATCGCCCACGCCCGATGACAGCGCGATGAAGCAGAATCTGGATGCGAAGTAACCAATCGATTTTCTGATGCGAAAAATTTGTTGTCTCGCCGCGGTGGTGATCACCTATTTGCCGTTTGCTGCTTCCCAAGCCTGCGAAAAATCGCCGCAGCGCACCTGTGAGCTCAGTCAGGTGGTGGGGGTGCAGACGATCAGCGCGCCCTATCGATTGACCGAGGAGCCAGCGCTCATCGAAATGGCCAAGGCAGTGCGCGAACTCGGTTCCGATACTCTCAAGCTCAGTGTGTCCGCCAAATACTCCGAACTCTATCACATTCCGCAAAATCCTCGTATCAAGAGTGTGCGGGACCTGGTGGCATCGGATGACTCGTTCAAGACGGTTCTCGACATGCCGTTCCGCCACGTGATGCTCTGGCTCTATCCGTTCAGTGACTCCATGGATCAGCTTCATCAGGGAAAGATGTCGCAAAAGCAAAGCGATCAGATCTATCGGGAAATTTATGATTTCACCGCATACCTGCTCACGACCTATGCAGGGACGGGGAAATCGTTTTATCTTGGAAACTGGGAAGGCGACTGGCACACGGTGAAAGGATATGATCAGGCGACAGATCCCACTGCTGACACACTGGCCAACATGCGGGACTGGCTTCTGCTGCGGGAAAAAGCGGTGAGCGACGCACGGCGTGACACACCTCACCGCGGCGTGAAGGTGTTCTTCTACGTGGAAATCAATCATGTCAGGAAAGCCATGAAGGAAGGGCGTCCCGCCATCGTGAATCGCGTGCTGCCCCACATCAAAACCGACTTCGTGTCCTATTCGAGTTACGACGTGACCAAAGCCGCGATGCGAACAGGCGGCGAGGTGGGAAAACGGCAGTTTTTCGAGGCATTGAATTACATCGAGAAACATCTTCCTCCCTCAGACATTCCCGGCAAACGCCTGATGATCGGTGAGTATGGAGTGACGCTGGAGTCCGTGCGTGATCCCGCGATCCAAGCGAAACAAGTGGCGCAACTCATGTCATGGGCGCTCGAATGGGGGTGTCCGTTTGTCCTGTATTGGCAGCTCTATTGCAATGAAATCAATCCACAAACCCAGAAGCATCGCGGCTATTGGCTGATCGACGATCAAGGATTCAAGCAACCGGTATGGCACCTCCACCATGACTTTCTCCAACGATCACACACATGGACGGAAGCCTTCCGGAAGCAGTATCATCGTGCTCCGAACCAATCCGAATACAACAAAGCCGCGCTGCAATGGATTCGCGATTCGTCTCAACAATGAGTCATGAAGAAGCGGTGAAAAAAGCTCACCCAATTTGCTTCGTTTTTTTGATGCCAATCGTTTTTGTTTATGGATTGGCAGGCATGTGTCGATCGCAAAAATCGCAATAGGCTTTCCAGTCTTCCTCGGTGACGGAGTGGGGGCCTTGGCGCAGGAAGTATCCGATGCGGTCATTGACGAGTTTGCCCGGTGCGGGCATTTCTGTGGCGGTGAGTCCGGCGTGGCCGAAAAGTTGATAGACAGGATTGGTGGCGCGGGCGGCGAGGAATTCCCCGTGCGGATCCGCCCATCGATCCTCGGTGGCGCTGGTGATGAGCAGCGGGCGCGGCGCGGCCAATGCCAGCAGAAAATGCGAGTCGAAGGGCATCGCAGCCTCGTTTTCCGAGTATTGTCGGAAATTTCCACAAAACCAATGCGGGAACGAACGGTTGAGGCGACCAACGGTTTCTCCGAAGATGCGTTTGTTCAAAGCGGCACCACCGGCACCGCTATTTTGGGAAATCACGGCAGCGAAGCGCTCATCGCACGCTGCGGCCCAGAGAGTGGCTTTGCCGAGCCGGGAGAAGCCTTGTAGGGCCACGCGTTTGCGATCGAGCGTAGGCTCCTGCACGATCCAGTCCATCGCCACGCTCATGCCCCACGCCCAAGCCGCAAGGCTGCCCCAACTCTCCGCATTTCGTTGCGACTCGATCCCCGGAAACAAAGCGTGAACGCCGTTTTTCCAGCCGTCGTCAAAATCGGGATCGATGTCGCCGTAGTATCCGGTAACCACGGCATAACCGCGCTCGATCGCGAAGGCCACAGGCCATTTCCCGGCATCCATACCGCGCGATTCCTCAAGTGCGTGATGCACCTCCGGCTTTTTGAGGTCCTTGTTGTCGACCCAAGAGCGACACAGGAGAATGGCAGGATCCGCTTGCACGGATTGGTTGCCTTTGAAATTTAAGCCTAAGATCACGGGAGCCGGCTTACTGTGCTGCGCTGGTCGATAGACCAACAAATCGAGTGCGGGATCCTCCTTGTCGGAAAAAAACACCCGCACCTGTTGTCGCATCGCCTTGCCGCCCAGCGCGGGCGTCGCCGCCTCGATCACGCGGAAACGCAGCGCGGGTCGTGGCGGCGCCTTGCCAAACATTTCCTTTTCCAGCAGCGAAAAAATCTCCTTGCGGCGTTGTTGCTGCCACTGCTTCGCTGAGATGCCCGTATGGCCTGCCTTGGCGTCGAACAGCGGCGGCAGTTCATACGGCGGAACTTTTGTTTCGTCATAGTTGAATTCTTCCGCACACAGCGTAGAAAATAGCACCGCTCCGAACAGCCATGGTTTCATTCTGCGCATCATGCACCACTCATCGGTGGAGTCCAATTCATCAATGCGTCATTTTCACGGTCATCGCCTTGAATCGCAGCTTGTCACCCGGGGAAATCCGTTGCTTTTGTCTCAGGGCTTGAGCAAAGCCTGAAGCTCCCACGTCGCTTTGTTGCGCGGGGTCGAGGGCCCGTTGTAGCCTAACAGGCGGTAGCGATCGAGAGTGAGTTTCCTTTCGGCCAGAGCGGCATCAATGGCGGCCTTGGCCTTGGTGACGTTTTCCTTGCTATCGGGACCTTGCCACGTGTAGCTGAGCACATCGGCCTTGGGCACGTCCTTGACCTCCACCGCGCCGCTCGCGCCGGTCGTGCCGACCTTGTCATTCTGATAGAGAAACGCCATGGAGGCCATTTCCAGATTTTCTTCCTTCTCCGTCATGCTCATTTCCACCGGCGATGTCATGGGAATGTTGTTTTTCTGAATATGAAGAAAAAGCGTCCAGAACGAGCCACCGCGTCCACCCGCTCTGGCAAAAGCCGCACGATAGGCCGGCAGGGTCTTGCGTGTCACCTGGTCATAGGGCCCGGGAGTGGGCCAGCCTTCGGGTAGCGGTGCTTCGCTCACGTAGACAGGAGGATTCGCGGGAGGATCCTGAGCATGGGAGGCGCAGGAAACCAACATGGCTAACGCGGATAGCAATGCAGAGAGTTGTTTCATGTAAAGGAATCAATCACGCTAATAAACTTGTGCAAGCCGAAAAGTATACTCTTTTCATCTTTTCGTTAGAAACGAAAGTAGGGCTTTTTGTGAAATATGACGAATGATCATTCGGTATTGTCGCCATGTCGTTATCGGACACGCGGAGAGCCGATGAGATCCAGCGGGAGTTTTTCTCCCGACTGGGTGATGCCGGCCAATTGCTGCAGTTGGTCGATGCCCTTCATGGAATTCATTACTTCATCAAAGACCACCTTTGTCGCCATATCGCTGTCAGCCAGAAATTTGCTGAACGGCTGGGCTTGGGCAGCGCCAACGAAATGATCGGTCACACGAATTACGAGTTCTATCCGAAGTTGATCGCCGACAAATTCGCCATCGACGATCATCACATCCTGAACACCGGCCAACCCCTGCTGAATATCGTCGAGATGCTACCCTCGGCATGTGGCGGGTTCGACTGGATCACCACGAATAAAATGCCGATTTTTGATGCGAAGGGTCGCGTCATCGGCATCATGGGCACCTTGCAATCGCACGGCGACTATTTCCGTCCATGGGCCCAAGGGGCTGGGGTGGGTAAGGCTGCAGAATACATTCAAGAGCATTTCCGCGAACCTGTCGATTTGAAGCATCTCACCAAGGCTGCCGGATTGTCGCAGCGCCACTTGAATCGGAAATTCCACGAGGTTTTCGGCATGTCAGCACAGGATTTTTGGATCAACACCCGGATCCAGCGCTCCTGCGATGCGCTTACCGGAACCTCGAAAAACATTGCGGAAATCGCGCAGGAGTTCGGTTTCTGTGACCAGAGCGCTTTTTCCCGACAGTTCCGCCAGCGCACCGGGCTGTCTCCGCTGGAATATCGACGCCGTTACGCACCACCTCGTCGTGGCTGAATCATCCCGAAAATTGGCGGATGACGGCATGGCGCGACCAGGGATTTGTGTTAGCGTGGCACAGTGCTTGCAACCTCATTGCCATGCTGAAGTCATTCTCTTCTTCCTTCTCTCCGGTTCGGATCATATCCGGCACGCTGCTTTGCTGTGGCGTGACCTCGGCTGGCGCGCAATCCGCGGACGACATCGCGTTTTTCCGTGATCAGGTCAAACCGTTGCTGGAAGAGCATTGCATCGGATGCCATGGCGGCAGCGATGGCAAGGGCGGCTACAAAATCAAAGGTGGTTTGCAATTGATCAGCCGCAAGGGCTTGCTGAAGGGCGGAGAACACGGGCCGGCCTATGATGAAAAAAATCCCCTGCGCAGTTTGTTGTTGGAAGTGATTTCCTATCGCAACGATGAGATGCAAATGCCGCCGAAGAACAAACTTCCGGACGAACACATCGCCGTGATCACCGAGTGGGTCAAGCGCGGTGCACCGTGGACTCCCGAGGACGCGGACTTGCTGCGTGAGGTGAAGGAGCCGATGTCCGACATGACCACGGTGAATGAGAAAACCAAGGCGTTCTGGTCGTACAAGCCGATGGTGCGTCCCACCCTGCCGGAAGTGCCGGGCTTTTCCCATCCTGTCGATCGTTTGTTAGAAGCTCAGCGTCGCGAACACGGCCTGGTCGCCAATCCTCCGGCGAGCAAGGCCGAGCTGCTGCGGCGTGCGGCCATGGATCTCACCGGTCTTGCGCCCACCCTCGCACAAATCAAGGAGTTTGAACATGATGCCAGCCCCGATGCTTGGGACAAGCAGATCGATCGTTTGCTCGCCTCACCGCAATATGGAGAGAAATGGGGGCGTCATTGGCTGGATCTCGTGCGCTACTCGGAATCGCAGGGATTCGAGCGTGATACCAACAAATCGCTGGTATGGCGTTACCGCGATTATGTGATCGATGCGTTCAACCAAGACAAACCCTACGATCAATTTCTGTTAGAACAATTGGCCGGTGATGAGATCGCCGAGCCCACACGTGATTCCCTGATCGCCACCGGCTATCATCGCCTGATGCAATGGGACGACGAACCCGCGGACCGGCTCCAGCACATGTATGACATCATTGATGACAATGTGCGCATCACCACCGAGACCATGTTGGGCATGACCGTGGGATGTGCGCGTTGTCATGATCACAAGGGCGATCCCATTCCGCAGAAGGACTATTACCAGCTGGCCGCGTTTTTTCGCAACATCAGTCCCATGGGAAATGGCGAGGCGAACCTGCGACCCGTCCCTGCCCGCGATGCGCAAGGTCCGGAGCAAATGAAACAATGGAAGGCGGAGAAATCCCGACTCGCCGAGCAAATCGCACGGATGGAACAAGATTATCGCAAGCGCGCGGATGCCGCGGGTATCACCGGACCCAGCGAGGACGTTTCTTTGATATCCGATGCCCGTGAACGGCCGTGGAAATGGCATTACACCTTCGATCAACCCGCGGATGACTGGAAGACCGTCGGTTTCCGTGCCGAGATGCAAAAGTGGAAGGAAGGTCCCGCCGGATTCGGCACCGAAGTGCCGGGGGCTAAGGCGAAGACGCCGTGGAACGGTAAGAATATTTGGCTGCAAACGACATTTTTGTTAGAAACGATTCCCACCTCGTTGATGATGTCGCTCTATCACGATGAGGATATTGAAATCTACTGCAACGGTCAGTTGGTGCATCGCAAGGAAAAATACCTTGTCGAGTATGCGGGCATCGAAGCCTCCGATGCCTTCATCGCCGCGCTGCAAACGGGGCGCAATGTGATCGCCGTGCACGTCAAACAAACCGGCGGCGGGCAATACTTTGACATGGGATTGAAGATCAAGGGCCGCTCGCTGCGGAGGGAAATGCTGGCGCAGGAAAATCCTCACATGAACAAGGAACAGCGCGACGAATTCCGCGTGTTGTTGGATCAGCTTACCGTTATCGATGCCAAGTTGGATCAACCGCAAGAGCAGGCGTTGGTTGTGGCCGAGATGGGCGCACAGCCGCCCCCCACGTTCATTCATTTGCGTGGTAGCGCCCATGCCGAGGGTGACGAAGTCCAGCCGGCCTTCCCTGCGATTTTCGGTGGAGAGCTCGCAAAAATCCAGCCGCCTGCTTCCGGGCAGAGTTCGGGTCGCAGGCTTGCCTTGGCCCAGTGGATCACCCGCCCCGACAATCCCCGCACGGCGCGTGTGATGATGAACCGTTTGTGGCAACATCACTTCGGCCGTGGCTTGTCTCCCACTCCGAACGACTTCGGCTTTTTGGGGACCGCCGCCACGCATCCCTTGTTGTTGGATTGGCTGGCTACGGAATTTGTTGCTCAAAAATGGAGCGTGAAATCGATGCATCGCTTGATCATGACATCCGCAGCCTATCAGATGTCGAACCGCCGCGATGAAAGCAATCTGGCGAAAGATCCCGCCAATGAACAATGGTGGCGTTTTCTGCCGCGCCGCCTCACATCCGAAGAGCTGCGCGACAACATTCTCGCGGTGACCGGTGAACTCAATCTGCAAATGGGCGGACCGAGCATTTACATTCCCATTCCCGAAGAGGTGCTGGCCACCTCCTCGACCAAAGGAAGCAAGTGGGGCAAAAGCGCGCCCGATCAGGTTGCCCGCCGCACCGTGTATGCCGTCAGCAAACGTTCGCTCTCCGTGCCGTTTCTGACCGAACATGATCAGGCGGATACCGATAATCCTTGCCCGGTGCGATTTTCCACCATCGTGCCCACCCAGGCACTGGGCATGATTCACAGTGACTTCATTCACGAAAAAGCCCAGGCATTTTCCCAGCGCCTCCGTCGTGAGGCGGGCGAGGACAAAGCGGCGCAGATTCGTCTCGCCTATCAACTGGCCGTGCAACGCGAGCCATCGGCGGCCGAAATCCAGCGCGCCGTGGAATTCCTCTCCTTGATGGAACAACAGGAAAAACTCGCGCCCGATGTGGCACTGCAGCGCTTCTGCCTTGCCGTTTTCAGTTTCAACGAATTCATCTTCATCGATTAACCCCAGCCCATCACAGCCATGAATCCCATTCCCAATTTCTGCGGTCAAGTGCGTCGCCGCGAGTTCATCCACCAACTCGGCGGTGGGTTCACCTCGCTCGCTCTCACCGGCTTGTTAGGCCAAAGCGGTTTTTTCCAGCAAGCCCATGCCGCCGACATCATGGCGAACCCGCTAGCTCCGCGTGAGCCACAACTTCCCGCCAAGGCGAAGTCGGTGATTTTCCTGTTCATGTACGGCGGCCCGAGCCACATGGACACCTTCGATTACAAGCCGAAACTCTATCCGCTCGATGGCAAGACGATTCCGATCAAAACCTTTGGCCGCGGCGGGAAAAAGAATGCCGGTCGTGTGGTCGGACCCAAGTGGAAATTCAAGCAATACGGCCAGTGCGGTAAATATGTGTCCGACCTCTTTCCTCACACCGCACAGTGTGTGGATGACATCGCCTTCATCCACTCGATGACGGCGGATTCCCCGATTCACGGTTCCGCGATGTTGATGATGAACAGCGGCTCACTGCTCAGCGGCAAGCCTTCGTTAGGCTCTTGGCTCAATTACGGCCTCGGTTCCGTGAATGAGAATCTTCCCGGTTACGTGGTCATGCTCGACAAAACCGGCGGGCCGATTTCCGGGGCGAAAAACTGGTCTTCGGGCTACATGCCTGCCTCCTATCAAGGGGTGGTCTTTCGCTCACAGGGAGATCCGATTCTGAATCTGGCCGATACGCACGGGATGAACCGTGTGCAGCAGCGATCCTTGTTGGACTACCTCGGTGATGTGAATCAAGGTCATTTGAAGGGGCGCGAGGATCACAGCGATCTCGCATCGCGTATCGCCAGTTACGAACTCGCATTCCGCATGCAAACGACCGCGCCGGAAGCGATCGATCTGGACCGCGAGCCCGAACACATCAAAGCACTATATGGCATGGATCAACCGCGCACCGAGGACTTCGGCCGCAAGTGTCTGCTGGCACGCAGGTTGGTGGAACGCGGTGTGCGTTTCATTCAAATCTACTCCGGCGGCGCGCACAACGATGACAATTGGGATGCTCACGGCGATTTGGAAAAAAATCACAATTTCCACGCGGGCAATACCGACAAGGCGATCGCCGGATTGCTCAAAGATTTGAAGCAGCGCGGTCTGTTAGATGAAACTTTGGTCGTGTGGGGCGGTGAGTTTGGTCGTCAGCCTACGGCTGAGTATGCCGCAGGCACAGGACGCGATCACAATTCCTACGGTTTCACCATGTGGATGGCAGGTGGCGGGATTAAGGGCGGCGTCAGCTACGGAGAAACCGATGAACTCGGATCGCAAGCGGTCGTCAATCGTTGCCAAGTGAAACACCTGCACGCCACGATTCTTCATCAAATGGGCATCGATCCGAACAAGCTGAGTTTCTTCTACAACGGCCTCGATCAGAAACTGGTGGGCGTGGAGGAAATCGATCCGATCCGTGAGATCATGGCGTGAGGATGGGAGTTTCACTCAACAAATGCGCCACGGCCTCACGGCAGCATGATCACTTGTTATAGCCCTTGTGATTCATGAATTCCCAAATGCGTTCCATCCAAGTGTAACTGCCCGTCTCGGGGGCAGCGGTTCTTTGGAAACAGTGATTGCGTGTGGCCAACGTGTGGAGATCGGACTGGAGACCCATGCGGCGAAGTTGCTCCCAGCATTTCACGGAATTCATCGCCGCCCAGGTATCAGCGTCGCCGTGGATGAACAGCATCGGACAAGTCGATAGATCAAAGGCAAATTCCGGGGCGAGTCGCGCATCATCCTCATTGCCGCCTTTCGTATTTCCAGCCTCGATGCCGTCGGTGAGCGCATAGGCCGGATAGATCGCAACGGCCCATTGTACGCTGCAGGAAATCTTGTCGATGGCATCAATCGCCGCATAGGAGTGGGATTTTGAGCTGGCCGCACCCATCAAGGCCAAGTGTCCTCCCGCAGAGGAACCCATGATGCCGATGCGTTCGGGATCGAGCCCTTTTGTCGCCGCCTCGCTGCGGACGAGTCGAATGCAACGCTGCAAGTCCTGCCATGCGGTGGTGTGTTTGGCCAGACCTCCTTGCGGACGTGGCGTGCGGTATTTCATCGTTACGACTGCCATGCCTTTTTGATTCAGATAGCGCCGCGCGGGTGCGACTTCGAACTCGTCGGGGTTGTTGCCGTTATAGGCCCCACCCGAAAAAATGATTTGCACGGCCTTGGTCTTGAGTTCTTTCGGCATGTGCCACTCGAGGTAGGGCTGCACTTGTTTGGCCTGCGTATCGGGCATTTTTCCTTCCGGCCAGAGCGGTGCTTTGCAGTAGTCTCCGCGTGCCTCGTCACTCGCATAGCGTTGCATGAGCGGGACCTCCGCGCCGAGACGTCCGTCGTAATTCATTTGACGCAAAAATTCGGTGACGCGGTCAAACCAGTGATCGTAGGCGGTGCCATTTTCACCTTTTGCCGGATCGCCCATGAAACCATGAGGACGATCCGCGAAGAGATGGAGCTCGGCTGGGATTTTCATGCGGCGGAGCTGGCGATAGAGTTGCGTGGAGCCAAGCGGCGAATAAACATCAGTCCCACCGTGAAAGAGCGCCATCGGGCAGGTCTTGGCATCGAACTGGAATGCCCGCGAAAGCTTCACATCCGGACCATCGCCCTCGCGGGTGTTGGGCCCGGTGAGACCATCGGTGAGAGCGTAGGCAGTGAAGACCGGCACCGCCCAGTTGATGTGGCATGGTAGCTTGTCGAGTTCATCAATGGCTGCGTAGGCCGGTGTGAGCGCGCTGGTCCCAAGCAATACACTGAGATGCCCACCCGCGGAAAAACCGATCACCCCAATCTTTTCCGCATCATAACCACGCTTCGCTGCCTCATGACGAATGTGGCGGATGGCACGCTGACCATCCTCCCATGCGCTCTGGTAGATCGGCAGGTTTTTCGGGCGTGGTGTGCGGTAGGTGAGATTCACGCAGACATAACCGAGCTCCGTGAGTTGTTTCGCCGCCCGATCCACTGTCACGCCATCGACGCAGCGCTCATAACCACCGCCGGAAATCAGCAGCATGCACGCGCCGTTTTTCTTGGCTGGGGCATCATACCAGTTCAGATGCGGCATGACGTATTCCGCCGCTTTGAATCCCGGAGCCTTGGTCTCGCTGCTGGTCGCGGCGATTTGCTGACTCTGAAAATGAGGCATCTTTCCCTGCGGCCAAAGCGCGACACGTTCCGCAGCCAACGATTGCCACACAATCAGCCACCAAGAGACAACAGCGAGGATTTTTTTCATACAAGGATCGTCTTTCAGTTTTCGATGAAGGACAGATCACTATGTTCGATGCCATGGCATCTGCGCAAGTCGAATTGCAGCTCAAAACGCGACATGCCATGCTCGATTCCACACATGGAAAAAGAAGTCATCGCATGCGCCATGCAGGGCAAACCCACTTGCTACAACAAGATCGGAAATGAGTCGTTCGACACATAGCCAATTCCGCAATTTCTCCGCTTAGCAGGATTTCCCGCGCTTTTTCATCTCTTGTAAAAACAAAAGTGCTGGCAATGCCTCCTTGATCAATTACGTTTTTCTTATGGCAACCCAAGAACAAATTCAGGCGATCTTATTGCGTTACTATGACTGCTTCAATGAAGGAAATACCGATGCCATGCTCGCCTTGATGACGGATGATATTGTGCATGACATCAATCAAGGCGGGTGCGAAGTCGGCCTCGACGCCTTCCGTGATTTTTTTGTGCGCATGAACCGCTGTTATCGCGAGAGGGTCAGCGATTTGCAGATTTTCGTGAATGCCGACGGAACTCGCGCAGCTGCTGAGTTTATGGTGCACGGCACCTATCTCGCCACGGATGACGAACTGCCGGATGCCCGAGGACAAACCTACAATTTGCCCGCAGGTGCTTTTTTCACCTTGCGTGGTGAACAAATCCAGCGCGTCACGATGTATTACAATCTCCAAGATTGGCTCAACCAGATCTGTTCCTAACCGATGAAAACCATCCTACTCGTCTTTCTCTCCACGTTGTCCTTTGTCGTAGCACAGGAAAAACCGCTCAACATCGTCTACATCATTTCGGATGATCACGCTTGGACCGACTACGGTTTCATGGGGCATCCGCAGGTGAAAACGCCGAATATCGATCGCCTCGCTAAGGAATCGCTATTGTTCAAACGTGGCTATGTGCCCTCCAGCCTATGTTGCCCCAGCTTGGCCACCATTCTCACCGGAAAGTTTCCGCACCAGCACAAAATCACCTCCAACGATCCGCCTGTTCCCAAAGGCATGACGCAACAAGCATACCGCAAAGGCAACTTGTTTCAACAGGGCCGTAACGTCATGAACGGCTTCATGGATCAACAAAAAACCATGCCACGCCTACTCACGGAAAAAGGCTACCTCACCCTGCAAACCGGCAAGTGGTGGCAAGGTCCCTACACCCATGGCGGCTTCACGCACGGCATGACCAAGGGCGGACGCCACGGCGACGAGGGCCTGGACATCGGCCGCAAAACGATGCAGCCCATCAACGATATTCTCGACCTGTCCCTGAAGGAGAACAAACCGTTTTTCGTCTGGTATGCGCCGCTCTTGCCTCATGACCCGCATACACCACCCGAGCGTTTGTTAGAAAAATACAAAGCGCTTACCCCGTCGATCCACGTAGCGCGATACTGGGCGATGATCGAGTGGTTCGATGAAACCATCGGCCAACTGCGCGAGAGTTTGGAAAAAAGAAAACTGTTAGAAAACACCCTGATCGTTTATGTGGCGGACAATGGCTGGATCCAGAATCCCGATGGCCCGAAGTATGCGGAAAAGTCGAAGCAGTCACCCTACGATGGTGGACTTCGCACACCGATTTTTTTCCGTTTGCCGAAATCCGTTCCTGCGCTGGACGCGCCGGAACTGGCGAGCTCGGTCGACATTCACTCCACCGTCTTGCATCTCGCGGGGTTGCCGGTTCCCGCTGAACTGCCAGGGATCAACCTCACAGATGCCGCAGCCCGGGCCAAACGCAATCATGTCGTTGGCGCCTGTTTCACTCATAACGCGGTGGATCTCCAAGTGCCGGCATCATCCTTGCGCTGGCGCTGGGTGATTGAGAAGGATTGGAAACTAATCATGCCCGGCGCTTTGGAAAAAGGTGCCGTGCCGGAACTCTATCACATCGGCAAGGATCCACACGAAGAGAAGAATCTCGCCGCAGAGGAGACGGAGCGCCTCAAGAGCCTCACGGGGCTGTTGGATGCCTGGTGGAAGCCTTGAATGAGGCGACGGGTGGAAATTCTTCCTTTGCGCTTGCGTCTCGCCCTTTCCAAAAGCAGGCTTTTGCCGCTCAGTCATGTCCGATCTTTCTCTTGCCACTCACGCCGCGCTAGAAGCGGGAAAACTTTTGCGCGAAAAATTCGGTCAGCTCGCTGTGGTCGATGAAGCAACTCACCACGACATCAAACTGCAGCTCGACAAAACCTCGCAGGATCTCATCACCGGAATCCTCCTCACGGCTTGTCCTGACGATGCTCTCTATGGCGAAGAAGGCATTGCCGGAAATCAGGCGTCCGAGCGCCAATGGATTGTCGATCCCATCGACGGCACCGTGAATTTTTTCTACGGCATTCCTCATTTTTGCGTGTCGATCGCCCTGCGTGTGAAAGGCGAAATCGTGGTGGGCGTGATTCACGATCCGATGGTGCAAGAGACCTGGACGGTCGAAAAAGATGGACCCGCTCTTCACAACGGAGTTCCGATCGCTGTCTCCCAGCGCACGCAACTCGAAGAGTCGATTCTTTTTGTCGGCTGCGGAAAAGATGGTGACGCCCTTCGCACCGGCATGGACCGCTTCGCCAAGGCCTCCGTGCGTGCTCGTAAAATGCGCATGATGGGTTCGGCCGCACTTGGCATGGCCTATATCGCTTCGGGCCGCCTCGATGCCTATGTGGAATCGAAAATCTCGCTATGGGACATCGCAGCAGGCCAGTTGTTGGTCGAAACCGCAGGCGGCAAGGTGAGCCTTACTGCCTCACCTCAGAATCCCGATTCCTACTCCATCGTGGCCACCAATGGCCTGATTCCCATTGAAGAAATCCTGTAACAAATTCAACACCATGTCCGCACTTCCTGTCATCGTCGGAGGCACCATCGCCATTGATAACGTCATCACCCCGCAAGCTGAGGCCAAGGAGTTGCTCGGCGGTTCAGCTTCGTATGCCTCATTGGCCGCCGCGTATTTCACACGTCCGGTGCATCTCGTGGGAATTATCGGTCACGATTACCCGCAACACCATCTGGAGATGCTGGAAGATCACGGGGTGACTCTCGACGGCGTCGAGCGCTCCGATGGAGAATCCTTCACCTGGACCGGCGAATATCATGCCAACATGAACGACCGCACCACGCACCGCGTGGGCTTGAATGTGTTGGAAAACTGGCAGGTCAAGGTTCCCGCGGAAATTTCTACTACATCCATCGTAGTTCTCGCCAACATGTCTCCGGACAATCAGCTACAGATGCTTGCCGGTTGCAAGGCATCACCGCGTTTTGTCATCGCCGACACCATGGACTTGTGGATCAACATCGCCAACGAGCGTCTGCATGACGTGCTGCGAGAGCTTGATCTTTTTGTGATCAATGAGGGCGAGGCGCGTGAATTCACAGGCACCTCGAACCTCATTCTCGCTGGCCAGCGCTTGCTGAAAAAAGGGCCTCGCCATGTCATCATCAAACTCGGTGAGTTCGGCGCGATGTTGTTCACCGGAAATGCCGACGGTTGGCAGGTCAGCCCGCAAACGTTCTTCCGTTCTGCAGCCTTCCCCTTGCACGAAGTAGCCGACCCCACCGGCGCGGGTGACACCTTCCTCGGCGCCCTCGCAGGCTATCTGGCATCTCTCGGCAAAACCGAATTCAGCTTCGAAGACATCCGTCGGGCCGTCATCAAAGGTTCCATCCTCGCCTCCTTCACCTGCGAAGAATTTTCCACACGCAAACTGCAATCATTGTCCCAAGCGGAAATCCACGAGCGCGAGACGCTTTTCAAAGTGCTCACAGGATGGTGATCCCCTCGCCAATCGAAAATTCCGTTAGAAACTGAGCTTGGCACCGGTTTGCCACATGAGGCTGGTGGTGTCTTGTTCGCTGTCAAGATCATCACGGAAGAGGGTATACTCCAGTCCATTGCTGATGATCATACGGTTTTCGTATACGTGGAAATTGGCACCAAGGTAGAAAGAATGGTATTCATCACCTGAGACGATGGGAGCATTTCCCTCGAAGAAGGGATCGGCACCGGGACCGTAACCGCCGTAGAGCGTATCCTTTTTTTCGGTGTCAGCATAATGATAGCGGCCCACAAGCTGGAGAGCGCCGGGCATGATCCAATAAGATGGCATCAGCGTCATACCCCATGCGTTGTTGTCTCCTCGAGCCAGGGTAAAATCTCCCATGAAGCCGAAACGATCCTGCTGGATGCTGAATCCAGTGGAGTAGAGATTGCTGAATGGTGTGGCACCGGCAAACCGATGACGTGGCATGATTTCACTGCGGGTATCATTCAACTGATGAACGTAATTGAGATACCAGCGGCTGCGCAGTGGCGCGCCTGATTCCGCTTTGCCGACTGTTTCATGCGCGATGCCAGCGTTGATCATCCCATCGTCCTTGAATCCGGGAATGTTATCGCTGAAATCACCGGAAAACCAACCCAGTTGATAGGTCCAACCTTTGCGGGTGGCATCGAACATCACTCCCATGCTATCGGCAGGAGCAATCATATTCGAGAGTAACGAGCGCTCACTGATCAGGAGACTCGCATCCGGGGTGTTGTTTTCCTGTGTGCTCAGCGGTCGGAATTTTCCGAAGGTGATGCCGGTATTTTCGGTGAGTTCCGTGCGGGCCTTGAGAGTCTGGATGCCATTCATGCGAGAAGGACCTGCCATTTCCACAACGCCAGTGACTTCGGTACGGTAAAACGCCTTCATACGAGCACCGAGTTGAGCGCGACGCATCTGGGATTCGTTGACACTTTGGTTCAGGGGCGAGGTGCTGAGATCATTGTCGATCTTACCCCATGCCGCCGTCCCTTCGAACAATCCGGTGAGGGAAAACTCCTGAACGTAGGGATTTTGATCGTCTTTGTGTAGCAGGGAGCGCGACCAGATCGGATCGAAAACTTGGTGGGACTTCACGGAAAATGCCGATGGCTCAGCGGGCTTGTAAGGCTTGATCGGCTTGCCTTCAGCATTGGTGGCTCCAATGGCTCCACTCAGGACCGGAGCGTCATCGGCGGGCGCTGGAACAATCACACTTGCAGCATCTTTTTTGCCTTCTAACAAATCGAGAGCCTCATTAGCGGATGCCATCAATCCGTTTGCTAATAAAAATACGATTGCGTAGTTTTTCATAATGAATGTTTTCATGAAGATGATTTTTTTGTTTCGGTATTCGCACGCTCTGCCTGTTCGCGCTCGATACGAGCTTTTTCACGATCCGCGGCGCGACGCACACGGCTGGTGTATTGCTCCAGCGAATCAGATTTCTTGAGCGAAAGCGCTTTTTCAATGAATGGGAGAGCTTCGAGCGCGCGGTTGTCACGGATCAACAACTGGCCGTATCCCAGATTCGCAGGATACGCGGTGGCTTCATGCTGCATCGCCAGCATGTAATTGGTCTTCGCCTCGCCGATGTGCTTGCGGATTTTTTCCTGATCCGTTTCGTTCTTCGCACATTGGTCGTAATGCTTGGCCAGCTCTAACAGAATCTCGGGGTTTGTGGGGTTTTCCTGAAGCAAACGGGTGAGGATGGCTCCGACCACATCCAGCTGGTTGTTATTCCGGGCGATTTTCACTTCGGTAAGATCCAGATTCAGACGATCCGCTGGTGCCAAGTTCTCACCAGCCGCAGCGCGAATCTTTTGCACCATCTCGCTGGCTTCCTTCGGATGGCCGTTATCATTGAGAATTTTCGCCGACTTCAAGGCCTGGGTCACATCGAGTTTGGGAGCGCGCGACATTGCTTCGGAAAAGGCATCAAGCGCGAGACGTGGCTGCGATTGATCCATGTAAATGTTGCCTAGCAGCACGAGACTTTTTTCATCGGCCAGTTTCAGCATACGCATCATTTCCAGATTGATTATCGCCTCTTCGAACTTTTCCATCGCAAGATACGCGCTGGTCTGACGCATCCAAAGCTGCCGATCCTGGGTATTTTCCTTGATGAGATTGCCAAACATACTGGCAGCATCCTCATACTTGTCCTGCATGAGCAGAGCCTGCGCCAATCCCAGTTTCCAGTCCCTTGCATTCGGATCGATCAAGTACGCCTGGCGATAGGCGTTCTCCGCTGCCACGGCGTTTTGTTTGAACATGTAACAATAACCCAACATTCCCATCACACGCGCGGATTTCTCACCGAGCTCCACCGATTTCTGAAAAGCGGTCAGAGCTTCATCCATCTTATTTTGCGAGGTGTAGAGAAAACCGAGGTTGGTAAAAGCTCGGCGGAATTTGGGAAAACGTTTGATGGCCTCCTTAAATGCGCGTTCGGCATCGGGGAGTCGCTCCGACTGGAAATACAAATTCCCCAAAACGAACACCAGAGCTGGACTGATTTCGCCGGGCTGTAGGTTCGGATCCGTCGGCGCTGTGGTCTCCTTGATATACAGAATCAATTGGTCTTCGGCTTCCTTGAATTTCGATTCCGCGAACAAGGACTGCAAACGGCCTAACAATTTTTGCTCGGTATCGGTCACATCCGGCTCGACATCCGAAAGAATACCGTAGCTTCCGACAAATTCCTTGGCAAAACCCGGTTGCTGGAACAAGGCTGTGGGAGCGATCAGCGACTCCTCGGCATGAACGGAATGAAGACCCCAGATGGTCAGAAGTGGAAGAATGATGCGTTTCGTCATAATCAGCTGTTTTTTACTTCGAATGTGTAGGGAATGAGACAGGTGCTCTGCACGGGCTTGCCATCGCGCGAGCCGGGTTTGAACTTCCATTTTTGCACGGCGGCAACGACGGCTTTGTCCAATTCCGCATGCCCCGAACTTTGTTTGATGGTGACTTTGGTGACGGCGCCCGAGGTATCGACCGTGGCCGTAACCACCACTTTACCACCGATTTTTTTGCGTAACAGCGCGCTGGGATAGTTAGGCTGCACCTTGAATGTTGGCACGGGAGGATCAGAGGCTCCGCCGGAGCCCATCAAATCATCGTCCTCCGAATTGCCCGCCTTACCACGTCGTCCGAAACGGGGAATGTCCATAACAAAACCGCCGCCGCCGCCCTCGCCCATCGCCATCTCCCCGAGATCAAGCCCGAGGTCGTTTACCGGTTCATCTGGGGAAATTTCCGCGTCCTCAGGAATTTCGACGGGCTCCAAAGGCTCGTCGAAATCCTCCGGTTCGGGTTTGGGCTCATCGGGTGCTGGCGGTGGCGGTGGCGGCGGTGGTGGCGCTGCAAATTCAACGAATTGGAATTCCTCCTCCTGCGCCTGTTCATCGTCGCCCGAGCCATTGATGAAAAGCGATGCCACACCGCCAACGAGCACCAAAGCTAACAGAACAAGGATTGCCTTGACCTTTTTGGGCTTGTCATCGGATATGGTGGAAAACTGTCTCATCCGTTCAAATCATTTGTTCGGTTGGGTGGCCAAGCCGATCTTGGTGATACCGTTTTTGCCCAGCATTGTCACTACAGCCATGATTTTCTGATACTGAGTGGCACTGTCGCCACGAACCACCACAGGCAGGTCGGGAGTTACCGCCACCATTCCCGATAACTTGCTTTCCAACTCTTCCAAGGACATCGGTGTCAGGTTGAGAGTAATCTTCCCTTCCGAGTCGATCGTGATCGCCTGGATTTTCGGCGCACCAATATCAGCGGCCGCCTTACCGCCGGCTTTGGGCAAGTCCACTTTTACACCCTTGACACCTGCCGCGGTCATCACAATGAAGATGAGCAGCAACACGAGATACAAGTCCACCATCGGTGTGACATTGATATCATCAAAACTTTTATCGTCTGCAGAGGCCATGATCGTGGGGATGGAGAATGTTAGGCTTCGTCACTTTCGCTGAACTTCGGCGAGGCAGCTTCATTGACCTGCGGATAGTATTCCGCCATTTTTGACACAAATTCATCGATGAACACCTTGACTTCCGAAGTGATGTTCTTAATGCGGTTGTTGAGGTAGGAATAGGCGAATAGCGCCGGAATCGCGACAATCAAACCCGCTACCGTGGCAAGCAAAGCTGATGCAATACCCGGCGCGATGGCATTGACGTTCACCTCGCCCTCTTTGGAAATGATGGCGAAAGTGATCATCACACCCACCACCGTGCCGAGAAGACCGACATAGGGACCACCGGCGATGCTGATGGTCAGATACACCAGACCGTTCGTGAGCTTGTGCTGCAGATTGACCAATCCAGCATCCAGCGCGGCACGCACAGCCTGGATGGAACGGCCGGACAAGCCCTTGTGACCAGATCTCACCGAGCTCACACGAGCTGTGATTTCCTCGGCTCCGATGTGGTAGATCTCATAAAACGGCGAACGCTTCATGGCGGGAGTTTCCGTCAATTTTTGAGCATCGGCATTGCGCTCAAGCGTGGTGAGATCATTCGCAATCTTGCGCCACTCACGCATGAAGTCGTGATTGCCCTTTTCGATCTTGTTCAAATACAGAATCTTACGCGCGGCCACTGTCCAACCCACACCGATCATCGCAATACAAATCGCGATGGCGATCCAGCCATCGAACATCATGTTCTTGGCGATATCGCCGAACAGCATGACGTGTTCGAGCGCTTTGTTTTGCCCACCGGGATGCTTCATTTCCGCGGTAATCGCTTTGCCCATGGTACCATCGATCGGCAGCGTGCCGTTACCGCTGGAAATGACTTGAGCGATCGCCCCGCCGGATTGATTGATCGAAACGAAAGCCGGGTAACCTGATCCAGTGTCGGACATCGGACAGATGCCTTCCGAAATCTTGTCCGCGGCAGCAAAATAGACAGACGGTCCCATCAGGAGAAAACTTCCCTCAATGGACTTACCAGCGAAACCGAAAGCCTTGCCTTGGAAAGTAAAACCACCTGCCAAATTTGCCAGGCGCTTGATACCGATCCCCAACACCTTGACACGCTCGTTGATTTCTTTCACCGGTTCATTTACGGCGTTGAGGGCACTTTGATCGATGTTGGCCACCTCCTGCTTGTATTGCTGGTATTCGGCCGGATGAATGCGCGTGATGAAAGCTTTCGAATATTGATTGAGAAGGCCCGATGCATAGGTGAATTGTGCTTTGCGCTGATCAACCTCTTTTTCGAGGGTTTTGGCTTTGACCGTACGCATTTCCTCATCACGCTCCAGAGCGCGCAGTTCCTTGGCTAGCGCGATCACCTCATCGTCGAGCTTGTTGATTTCGTTGTAAGCAAACCGCCGTAAATCGCTGTTTTGCGCGGCAGTGTCGCTTAGCTCCTTCGCGACCTTGTCAATGCGATTTCGAGATTCCGTGAGAGTATCCGAATCTGCCGCAATGAGGATCGGCATGAACATGGCGGATAAAATGGTCTGATGAATTAAACGTTTCATAATAGAAAAAAGAATGTTTTAAGGAGCGGGTACGGGAAGTGGAGTAAACGAAATGTCTTTTTCCGTGGTGGCGGTAACGATCAGTTTTTTGATGTCGGCCGCAGTTTCATTGCGTTCGGTGAATTTCCAGCCATCGGGTTGCGGGCTACCGACCAGCGCGAAGCTCGCGTCTTCGTTGACCGCATAGGCGGCCGCCAAGCCAAGATAAACGACTTGCATATTGTATTCCTGACCGGCGGAATTTTTGTGTAGCTCATTGGCAACCGTGATATTTTGCTGAAATTTTTCCACTTCCGCGATCATCTCGGTAAGGTTGGCGGAACGTTTGCCGACATCATCGGTCTGTTGATCAGCGGACAAGGCCAGATTCTTTTTGAGCGTTTCCACCCCCACAGCCATCTTGGGCATTTTGATCAACGGTGAGGGCAAGGACGGGACTTGTTTCAAAAAATCTTCCTCCATGGCTCGCAGCTGGGAAGCCAATGCTTTTTCAGCGGCAATCAATTGATCTCGCTGGCTGATTTTGTCAGTCGATTGCTGATCAGCCGCCTGAGCGCGTTGTTTGGCTTCCTCAATTTGCTTCTGATAAGCTGCCTTTTCCGCCAGCAATCCTTCCTTGTAGTTGGAAAGGATTTCCTGATCCATTTTCCAAGCGTTTTCCTCGGCTTGTCTTTTTTGCGATGTCTCGAGCCAAAGGCGCATGTTCTCTCTTGACTGATCCAGCGGATCCTTCGACTGCCCCATGCCCAAAGGAGCATGAGTGCAAAGCAACGTTATCGTCAGAGTAATGATTGGAATGCGTGTCGTAACTGTCATAGAGTGGAATGTGTGAAGGGCCGCCGGCGTGGGCCGACGACCCTTTGATTTGTTTTTGGTTTCTCGGGGGGAACTTATTGGTTCGGCGTGCCGTTGGTCAGATCGATGCGGAAGAACTGCTTGCCTGCAGGTGCCGGCACAGTCGCGGTGGCATTACCGGCTGCAGTCCAGTTCGTCAGGTCGTCCGATTTGAACAATGGCAGCGTGATCGTGGCGTTACCGCCGGGAGTCACAGGGCCGATCATCATGCCATTACCACGAAGGTTCTGGATACTGGTGCTGGTGTAAAGGCTGTTGAACAGGCTGGTTCCTTGAACGCCACCATGATTGGAGACGTTGTTCACACCTGCACTGAAACCAAGAGCGGTCATCGTGGGTGTGGCCTCAAGCACGTCATCAATGCCGTCGCCATCGGCATCTACCACCGAACTTGCTGCGGCGGACGTTCCTTGGAGCAAGCCGGCTTGGCTCAACTTGGTCCATCCGGAAGCCCAATTGTCCGATCCGAAAGCACCTCGGTAAGTCGTTGCAACGGGAGCTCCAGCCGTGAGTTTGTTCGTCCAGAGCGGAGAACCGCTGGCGGGCCGGGGATCGATGGAAATCAGATCCAAGGTGACGCCATCCCGTTCGTAAGATGTCAGGAGCGGATTCACGCCACCGTTGGTGTTTCCATTGATGGGAGATCCGTTCGCATCAAAGAAGGTGTTCGCCGCGCCAGCACCATTCAGGTAGGTCAGGTTCGAAGCGTTGGTGCCCGTGAACGTGCCTCCGCCAAACGCGCCAATCGTGTTGTTGGCGAATTGCATGCCCGTGCCGGGACCGTCACCCGATGATTCGATCAAATCCTCGCGGAAATCATGGAACAACGAATTGTAGACTTTTCCTTTGAAGCGGTCGTCGATGTAGATGGCGTTGTTGCCTTTGTCGTTGCCCAGATCGGCCGTGATGCCGGAGCCGATGAAGGTCGCATTGTAAATGACGGGTGCCGAGTTCGTCGCGTTGTCCGCAATCGTTCCGGTCACGCCATCCCACTCGCCACCGTTGTCGTGACCCGAGGCATTGCTCTCTGTTTTGGGAG